>OASY01000045.1_pt1 | contig 139694 bp, 125 predicted proteins | sample 1501231 | NCBI WGS metagenome assembly OASY01 (sample SAMEA2579917, study PRJEB22360) | human gut metagenome | biome: human gut; feature: human-associated habitat; material: faeces | place: Denmark | collected 2008/2010 | reverse complement strand
TTCCACACCATAACTGGATACCGTCTGCATTTTCTTCTCCTCTGAACTGTTTTTTTATTTTGTGCTATGAACAAATTGTACCATAGATATCTTATTCTGTAAACATACGTTCTTTTTTTAACAAAAAAATTGCGCGTCTAACTCATCACTGAAGTAACGAGAATGCGACGCGCGGTCATTCAAGCTGAAAATGAGACTCGAACTCACGACCCCTTCATTACGAGTGAAGTGCTCTACCGACTGAGCTATTTCAGCTTATGCTGTAATCTGTCAGAAATTGATAATTCTGACAGCCACAGCATTTAGTTTATAATATTATTTCTTCTCTGTCAAGTCCTTTTTGACCGGTATTTCAGATACTGTTTTCGTCACCGGTTTCACTGCAGTTTTTACAGCTGCTTTTGTTTTCCCGGCAGCCTTGCGTACAGTTCTTGTCTTGGTGATGGATTTCTTAATCTGGCTGTGCTCAGCAGCAGGCTTTTTCTCTGTTTCTTCCGGAGTGCAGGTAAAGACTGCCACCCCAAGTGCCGGAAGCTTTACTGTGATGGAGTACTCTCTCTCATCACACTCAGCCTTCTTCGCTGCTTTAACTCTCGTATTTACTACACCATTACCACCGTACTTTTTATCATCACTGTTAAAGATTTCTTTATATTTGCCGGCAAAAGGAACTCCCACATTGTAGTTTTCATATGGGATTGCCGCGAAATTGCAGACAGCCAGAATAGTTTCTTCCGGTTTCTCTGTCTTTCTCATGAATGCGATCACATTCTCCTCATACTTCATCAGCTGAACCCATTCAAATCCATCATATTCATCATCCAGCTGATAAAGTGCAGGATGAGCAAGATACATATTATTGAGGTCTTTGACAAATACCTCCAGTTCCTTTGGCATATCTTTATCCGGTGCCATCATCTTGCATCCCGGATGAAGCATCATATAAGCATAAGCCTCTCTGATCTGCGCATTCTTCTGTTCTTCACTTCCCGGCAGCTTATCCGCGAAATCCTTCAATGTACCAACATCCCTGCTGCCAAGCGTCAGAATATAATGTTCGCAGTATGCATAGAGCATGGACATGGTCAGCTGATCATGGTAATTCTTTCTCTCAATAGGATCCTTGCTCAGGTATTCAAGCAGATCTTTTGTCCATCCGCCACTCCATTTATAGTCAAATCCCAGATGGTCATTCTCCACACTGTCTGTCAGCTCCGGCCAGAGTCCGTTCTCCTGAGCAACTAAAAGCAATCCGGGATTTCTCTCCTTTATCACAGAATTCAGATGCTTCAGAAATTCCAGAGCATCCAGATTTTCATTGGTTCCGTAAATATTAGGTGTCCACTCTCCCGGATTTCTGCCATAATCCAGATACAGCATGGCATCCACATCGTCCATACGCAGACCGTCAGCATGGTAGACCTCAGCCCAGAAGCAGGCATTGGAGATCAGGAAATCTTTCACCATAGGGCTTCCGTAATTATAGAGCAGTGTCCCCCAGAACGGATGAATGGCCTCTGCCGGATTCTGTCTCTCATAAAGAGGTGTTCCGTCAAATTTCTCCAGACCGGAGGCATAACGCGGGAACTGTGCAGGTGTCCAGTCCAGGATCACACCGACCCCCGCCTGATGCAGATCATCTACCAGCTTCTGAAAATCCGCCACGCTTCCAAATCTGGAAGTAGGTGCATAATATGCATATGTAGAATAACCACCTGTAATATCATCCAGGTATTCCATCACAGGATGGAGTTCCACATGGGTAAAATCTTCCTCTGCCAGAAATTCCACCAGCTCCTCAGCGGATTTCCATTCCTCCAGAGATGTTTCGTATATAGAAACCGGCTGTTTCCTGTCATCAAATCTGTGACGCTCTTTCATCCAGTCTCCGTCATTCCACTGAAAAGCACTTACATCTGCTACCACAGATGCTCCCTCAGGATCATGGTCTGCACTGTTCCCATAAGGATCAGCCTTTAACAGAACTTCGCCGCCTTTGACTTTAATTTCATATTTATAATGTGTCCCTGCCTCTACCCCGGGTACAAACAGCTCAAAGATACCGGACATAGGCATACGATGCATAATAGTTGCACGTCCAATCCATCCATTAAAATCACCTGCAATATTTACACTCACTGCGTTCGGAGCCCAGACAGCAAAAAGAGTACCTTTCACTCCTTTAATCTCCATTGGATGAGCGCCCAGCTTCTTATATGCCTCATAATAAACACCTGCGCAGAAAGCCTTCTCCTCTTCCTCTGTGATCTGGCATGGAAAAGCATAGGGATCATAACATTCTTTCTCTGTCTCTCCCATTTTTATAAGAAATCTGTATTCCGGCACCTTGCGTACAGGAAGCAATACTGCAAAATATCCGGCCTCGTCCTCTTTCTCGCAGACATAAGTTTTCTTTCCGCTGATCACATTTACTTCCTCTGCATCAGGAAAAAATCCCTGAATAAGAACTCCGTCCTGTGTGATCCTTGGTCCCATCACATCTCTGGGAGCAGTTTCCTCTCCATACACAATAGCTTCAATCCTCGGCCAGTCCATATAGCCGTATACTTTTTCGTCCATAGCTGCGTTACCTCCCCGATTGTCAGAAATACGATGATCGGTTACCCTTACCGGCAGCGTATTTATGGTACATTAAACGTCACCTGTAAACAATAACAAATCAAGTTATGTTTATTTTAGCATCTTTGCACAAAAAAATAAAGAAAATTGTTTGACAAATTCCCTTTCCTGCGCTAAATTTATGTTATTAACTATGGAAAGAATCTTGTTCCGGATACTATGCTTCTTTCCATCACAACAAGGAGGATACAAAATGGGAAACAAAGCCTTTGACGTAACCGCATTAGGCGAATTATTGATTGACTTTACTGAAAACGGAAGCAGCGCACAGGGAAATCCAATGCTGGAAGCCAATCCGGGCGGTGCTCCATGCAACGTGCTTGCAATGCTTGAGAAGCTTGGCAAAAAAACTGCATTTATCGGCAAAGTCGGAAACGACATGTTCGGAACCCAGCTTAAGAATGCTGTAGAGGAAGTAGGGATCGATACCCGCAACCTTGTGATCGACAACGAAGTACACACAACACTTGCCTTCGTACATACTTATCCTGACGGAGACAGAGATTTCTCCTTCTACCGTAACCCGGGTGCAGATATGATGCTCACCAAAGATGAAATCCAGGAAGACCTGATCAGAGATTCCAGAATCTTCCACTTCGGAACTCTTTCTTCCACTCACGAAGGAGTACGCGAAGCAACCCGCTATGCCATCGATGTTGCAAAAGAAGCCGGATGTATCGTCAGCTTCGACCCGAACCTTCGTCCGCCATTATGGAAATCTCTGGATGACGCAAAGGCAGAGATTGAATACGGCCTTGGCAAATGCGATATTCTGAAAATCTCAGATAACGAAGTTGAATTCCTGTTCGGAACTACAGACTATGACAAAGGTGCCGCACTTCTGAAAGAGAAATATAACATTCCGCTTATCCTTATCACACTTGGAAAAGACGGAAGCCGCGCTTACTACAAAGACATGAAAGTAGAGGCTGCTCCTTTCCTTCAGGAAAAGACTATCGAGACAACAGGTGCAGGCGATACCTTCTGCGCAAGTTCCCTAAACTATGTTCTGGAACATGGTCTGGACAACCTGACAGAAGAGAACTTAAAAGAACTGCTCACATTCGCAAATGCGGCAGCTTCTCTGATCACCACACGCAAGGGTGCTCTTCGCGTTATGTCCACCAAAGAAGAGGTTCTTGACTTTATGAAATCAAGAGGATGTTAATTTATATATTTCCTTAACGGACAATAATGAAGCCCGCTGCACTGCCAGACAGGGCTTCCTTTTAATTTTCACATTTACACCGGGCTGTTTACGCTGATACCGGTTCCGGTTTGTTACTATTATAATATAATAAGGATGTGTTTTTACAATGAATTCATCAGATAATTTTCAGGATTCTGCTCTTTCCCGTCTTATGCCTTTGATGAACAGTTCTTTTACTCCCGGACAGGCACAGGCTACTGTGGATAATTTTCAGGATTTGGAACAACGGCAGATTGCACAGGCTGAATTATATTATTTCTCGGGACGTGCAGAAGAATGCAGAAATATTGCGGAACTTTACCTCCAGGACAAAGATCTCTGTCTGCGCCTGTCCGCAGCACTTTTATATTCTTTTTCCAATCTTACTCTGGGCAATCCATCTGCTTCCAGAATGGGATTCAGAAATATTCAGGAATGTCTTCTTCTCGCAAAAGACAGTTCTGCACCAAAAGGAATCATGGCTTCCTGTGTTTTTGCCAACTATCTGGCCATGGTACTGATGCATCTTCCCACAGACGGACTTCCTCCTCTTCAGGATTTTCTGCCATCTTTACCCTCAGGGCTTCGCGCTTATGCTGTTTATGTCCTCGCTCATAACGCTTATCTTCACAAAGAATATAAACGGGCACTGGGATTATGCCAGTCTGTCTTTCTGATGCTTGACGGCTGTTATCCTGTTGCCATGGAATATCTCTACTGCGTGATCATTATGTGTCTGATCAACCTGAAACAGCAGGATGAGGCCAGAAAAGCTCTGATAAAAGCATGGAACATGGCAAAACCGGATGGATTTCTGGAACCGTTTATCGAACATCATGGATTGATGCTTGGACAGATTGAAGCCTGTATCAAACCTGCAGAACCCGAGAGTTACAGACAGCTTTCCCAGGCAGTTATTGCCTTCAGTCGTGGTTGGATGGCTATTCATAATCCACAGCTTCAGTCCTCTGTTACAGATAAACTGACGCCTATGGAATACTCCATAGCCATGCTCGCAAGCAAAGGCTGGACCAATCAGGAAATCGCAAAACAACTGTCTCTGTCACCCAATACGATCAAACATTATCTTTCCCGCATTTTCCATCTGTTGGATATAGAAAAACGTGAAGAATTGAAACCATTTGTAAATAAATAATAGCAAAAAGGCACTTTTTTGCCTTCTAACGGGCATTATATAATTTCATTCCATGATGTATAATATCCCTATAAACATATATTTTATAACAGGGAGGCGATCTTTATGAGAAAGAAATTATTAGCCGGGGTTATGGCACTTGCACTGTGTTCCACAAACATGCCCCTCCAGACTATATTTGCAGGGGAATTTACTTCCGGGAATCTGGAAGAGGTATCCGAAGAAACTCCTGAAATCTTTTCCGATGATAATCAGGAAGTAATAGAAGAAACAGAAGAAGAATTATCTGTGTTCAGTTCGGAGAACGTACCCGACTTTAGCAGTGAAGCAAATGTTATGTCGGCTACTGCAGACGGAACGGAACCTATAAAAGAGATTAATATAAACGATACGAACAGTAGCAATCTCTATGATAAGAACGAGCACAAATGGAAAATAACCTCTGCTGGTTCGTACAAATTTAACGGTACTGGAGCTACTACCAGTATTCCCATCATAATTGAGAGTATTACTTCAGGAACAGTTAATATTTATCTGAATAATGTAAACATTGAGACAGCTTCTGGGCCAGCATTGCAAATCACATCTACTGTCCAAGCTCAAGTCTGCATATATTTAGAAAACGAAAATAACCTTATAACAACGAACGTGAATTCCGCAGGCTTACAGAAAGACAATATAGCTAACCTTACAATAGATAATTCTTCAGGCACTCCAGGAATATTAACTGCCCAAAATTCTGCTCCGTATGCTTGCGGGGCTGGCATTGGCGGTGGCGTAAATGGCTCTTGCAGTAACATTACCATTAGTGGTGGTTCTATAAATGCCAGTTCTTCTGGCGGCGCCGGCATTGGCGGCGGCATGGGCGTAAATGGCTCTTGCAGTAACATTACCATTAATGGTGGTTCTGTAAATGCCAGTTCTTCTGGCGGCGCCGGCATTGGCAGTGGTCTTGGCTCTGGCCCTGAAATGGTCAGCAGCTCTTGTAGTAACATTACCATTAGTGATGGTTCTGTAAATGCCAGTTCTTATTACGGTGCCGGCATTGGCAGTGGCGATGCCACTAATCGCACCGGCTCTTGTAGCAATATTACCATTAGTGGCGATTCTGTAAATGCCAGTTCTTCTCGTGGCGCTGGCATTGGCAGCGGCTTTTGCGACATGGGCAATAGAGGCCTTTGCAGTAACATTACCATTAGTGGCGGTTCTGTAAATGCAAAAATTGATTGCATTCCTCACCAGAATTTGGATAGCTCTGGTAACTACGACCCCAACAGTCCTAATGTATATCTCTGCACCATTCCTAATGAAGGAAACGATCCAATAACTATAGACAATACTCATTGGAGTCCATATAGTCATATAGCTGTTGACTCTAGTGAAAAAAAGCTGTATGCATGGCTGACTGGCGAAGATCATATTGTAACTGTTGGAACAGAACGAAGAAGTTATATTTTTAATTCAAACTCAAATGAATTTAATAACACCAAACGTACTGTTACCAGTGCGATTTTTGAATTTAACGGTTCTGAGTTTATTTATGATGGAAACACACACTCTCCTAACATCACTACGAAGAACAACATTAAAGGCGTAGGAGACTTCACTGTAAAATATTTCAAAGAAAATGATCCAACAACCGAGATAACCGAGCCTAAAGATGTTGGGACTTATATTGTAAAGATTGATGTAAACAAAGGCGATTTTTACAATGCATCTTCTGGTTATTTAACAAACGATGACTGGAAATTTGATATTAAACCGGGTACACTTACCCCTACAATCACTAACTACACAGGTGAATATGATGGAAAGTCTCATCCAATTATCAAAATTGACAAAGACACAATTCCCAAAAACAGTACTATTGAATACAGTGTTGATAACGGACAAACATGGACAACTTTGAATCCTAACAATGATATTCCTACTGTAAGTACGGTAAAAAAAGCAGAAAATACCAAAATTTGTATACGGATCTCCAATTCCAATTATACTACCTGGACTTCACAAGAATATAAAGCAATCATCAGTCGAGCAACCCAAACACCAAATTATCCATCACCATCAAATACCCAAATATCCGTTCCGTGGTCCTGTAAGAAAGTAAATGAGATTGCTCCTAGTCCTCTTCCTGCAAACTGGGAATGGCAAGGTTCAGATAAAACTAAAGATCTGAATGTCGGAGACAATACCGCTACCGCAATTTACACCGGTGAAGATAAAGGAAATTATGTAAGTGAAACTGTTACTTACACAATTATCAGAAGTAAATGCGAACACAAACATACCGCAGAACGTTACTACTCCTCTCCATCCTGTACTTCCAGCGGATACAGTGGAGATACCTACTGCACAGACTGTAATGAAACACTTTCCTATGGTTATACGATTTCCGCATACGGCCATGACTATGACAACGGTGTTATCACTACAGAACCAACTGCAGAAACTGACGGAATCATAACTTACACCTGTAAGCGGTGCAAACATCAGAATACAAAAAACCTCGGAAAACTTGGTGACGGTGAACCTTATATTGAGGGAAGTTTCCAGAGGAAAGGCTGGGATGCTGTCAACGATCTGATCAAGACTTCCAAAGAAAAAGATACCATTTCCATTACTCTGAACGGTTCCAGGACACTTCCTGCTTCTGTTTTATCCGGGATAAAAGGCAAAGATATTTCCCTGAATCTTGATATGGAGAATGGTTTCATCTGGGAAATCAACGGTACTTCCATTACATCAGAAACACCTGCGGATATAGATCTTTCTGTTACAAACACAGCAGAATATATCCCGGAAGCATTATACAGCCTGATCTCCACAAACCAGAATGATTTCGGTTTCCATCTTGGAAGAAACGGAGCTTTCGATTTCCCGGCTGTGCTTTCTGTAAAGGCAGATGCTTCCTGTGCAGGACTTATGGCAAATCTGTTCTGGTATGATGCTGAGAATGGGGTTCTGCAGTGCATCCAGACTGTAACTGTAGGCGGTGCATTTGAGCGCAGTATTCCATATGCTGACTTTACCCTTTCCAAAGGACAGGATTATTTCATAGCATTTGGTACAGAATCTCTCAATGGCAGAGTCATTCACACAGACGGAAGTATCACAAATGAAAACGGTGCATACCTGCGTCCTGCTAACACAAAGATTTCCAGCCACTCCATTGACAGAAATAAATTAACTGTCAAACTTTCCAAAGGATGTGCAGGTGCTCAGGGTTATGACTTCGTGATCAGCAAGAAATCAAATATGCTCCAGACCGGCAAATTCAGCCAGACAGTTTCCTCAACCGGCAAGCCACAGGCATCTTTCAGATATCTGGCAAAAGGTACCTGGTATGTGGCAGCCCGAAGCTGGGTTCTGGATGCACAGGGCAATAAGGTCTATGGTTCCTGGACAAAGGTTAAGAAGATCAAGATCACTGTTGTCACACCGCAGCAGCCAAAGATCAGGAATATCACTGTAAAAGGAAACACTGTGACTGTTACTTACACAAAATGCAAAAATGCCACAGGTTATGAAATCCTGCTTGGAAACAAATATAAAACCTCCGCAGGTGAGAAATACCCGGTTAAGAAATATGTGAAACGTACAGAAGGTAAAAATACCGTAACTGTAACCTTTACAAATGTAAAGAAAGGCACCTGGTATGTGACAGTACGTTCCTGGAATAAGACCTCCAAGAATAAATCCAGAGTTTACAGTCCATATTCCGATATAAAAAAATTCAAAGTCAAAAAATAGTTTATAGTAAAGTAATAAAAAATCTCCTGTGATTGCAACCAGAATCACAGGAGATTTTTTATTACTTTTTCAGATCAATGTTTCTTATTTTACCACACGAACTCTGGAAACACCTTCAATTGCTTTCAGCTCATCCAGTGCTTCTCTGGATGCTGCGCTTTCCAGATCGATGAGAGTATATGCGTATTCGCCTTTGCTCTTGTTTGTCATATCTGCGATGTTCAGGCCTTCTGCACCAAGGATCTTGGTGAACTGGCTGATCATGTTCGGGATATTTTTGTGGCAGATGGCGATACGTCCTACTGCTACGCAGGTTCCCATGTCGCAGTTCGGGAAGTTTACAGAGTTCTTGATATTTCCGTTCTCGAGGAAATCTCTGACTTCTTTTACAGCCATTACCGCACAGTTTTCTTCGGATTCCTCTGTGGATGCTCCAAGATGTGGAGTTACCAGGATTCCCTTATGTCCTGCTACTGTATGGTTTGCAAAGTCTGTCACATATTTCTTTACTTTTCCGCTGTCTAATGCTTCAATCAGAGCATCCTCATCAACCAGAAGATCGCGGGCAAAGTTCAGAAGTACTACGCCGTCTTTCATCTTGTCTAATGCTTCTTTGTTGATCATCTCTTTTGTGCTGTCAAGAAGAGGTACATGGATGGTGATGTAATCACACTGGGAATAAATCTCATCCAGGCTCTTGATATGTTTGATGGTGCGGGAAAGATTCCATGCAGCATCAATGGAAATGTATGGGTCATATCCGTATACTTCCATTCCAAGTGCAGAAGCAGCGTTTGCCACCATTGCTCCGATGGCACCAAGACCGATGATACCCAGCTTCTTGCCCATGATCTCGCATCCTGCAAACTGTTTCTTCTGTTTCTCAGCGAGTTTATCGATGTCTTCCTGGTCTTTCTCTTTGGCAACCCATTCGATACCGCCTACGATATCACGGGAAGCAAGGAGCATACCTGCAAGTACAAGCTCTTTTACACCGTTTGCATTGGCGCCCGGTGTGTTAAATACTACAACGCCTTTCTCTGCACAGTCCTTTATAGGAATATTGTTGACACCTGCACCTGCACGTGCGATTACCTTCACGCTCTCAGGAAGCTCCATGTCATGCATCTTTGCACTTCTTACAAGGACTGCATCACACTCCTGCAGATCTTCGCTTTTCTTATATTCTTCATCAAATAATCCCAGACCTTTTTCTGCAATGGGATTCAGGCAATGATACTGAAACATTATGCATTTTCCTCCTCAAACTTCTTCATGAAAGCAACCAGTGCTTCCACACCTTCTTTTGGCATAGCGTTGTAGATACTTGCACGCATACCGCCCACTGTACGGTGTCCCTTTAAGTTTACAAGTCCTGCCTCTTTTGCTTCTTTTACAAATTTGGCATCCATGTCCTTGTCACCTGTTACGAATGGTACATTCATGAGAGAACGGTCTTCCGGTACAACAGTTCCTTTGAACAGCTTGCTCTGATCAAGGAAATCATAGAGGATTTTCGCTTTCTCAATGTTACGTCTCTGCATTTCTTCCAGGCCGCCCATTTTCTTCAGCCATTTGAAGACCTTACCACATACATAGATGCAGTAGCAGTTTGGAGTATTGTAAAGAGAACCTGCGTCTGCCTGTGTTTTGAATTTCAGCATAGTAGGTGTTCCTTCCAGAACATCATCTGTGATCAGATCTTCGCGGATGATGGAGATTACCATACCAGCAGGTCCGATATTCTTCTGTACACCGCCATAGATGATGCCATATTTGGATACATCAACAGGCTCAGATAAGAAGCAGGAGGAAACATCTGCTACCAGAGTTTTTCCTTTTGTGTTGGGAAGTTTCTTGAATTTTGTTCCGTAAATCGTGTTGTTTTCACAAATGTATACATAGTCTGCATCCGGGCTGATCGGAAGGTCGCTGCAGTCAGGAATATAGGAGAAAGTCTTATCCTCGGAAGAAGCAATCTTGTTTGCTTTTCCATATTTCTGTGCTTCCTGGTATGCTTTCTTTGCCCACTGTCCTGTTACAATGTAATCAGCTACCTTGTTCTTCATAAGGTTCATAGGGATTGCTGCAAACTGCTGGGAAGCTCCGCCCTGAAGGAATAATACCTTATAGTTATCCGGAATCTTCATCAGGTCACGAAGATCCTGCTCTGCTTCGTCGATGATCTTCTGGAAATCAGCACTTCTGTGGCTCATTTCCATTACAGACATACCGGATCCCTGATAGTCCATCATCTCCTCTGCTACTTCTTTCAGTACCTCTTCCGGCAGTACAGCCGGTCCTGCGGAAAAATTATACACTCTGCTCATTTTTTCATATCCTCCTCGTCAAAAATATCATCAATGCTTGCGCCTGCCGGTACCATCGGGAATACGCTGAGATCCTGATCGATCATACAGTCAAGTACGATAGGTCCCGGACATGCCAGAGCCTCTTTTAATGCCGGCTCTACCTCTTCCATCTTTGTGATACGGATTGCTTTTGCTCCCATGGCTTCTGCCAGCTTCACAAAATCTACTGCATCATTTAAAATTGTATGGGAATATCTGTGGTCATAGAACAAGGTCTGCCACTGACGTACCATTCCCAGTACATGATTGTTCAATACGATTTCAATTAAAGGTCTGCCACAGCGGACTGCTGTTGCAATCTCATTCATATTCATACGGAAGCATCCGTCACCTGCGATATTTACCACAGTCTTGTCCGGTCTTCCCATCTTGGCTCCGATGGCTGCTCCAAGACCATATCCCATAGTTCCCAGGCCACCGGAAGAAAGGAAGGTTCTTGGCTCTTTGTATTTGAAATACTGAGCTGCCCACATCTGGTTCTGTCCAACCTCTGTTGTGATGATGGCATCTCCTTTTGTCAGTTCGTACAGCTTTTCAATAATGTATGGGCCTGTAAGTTGGGAGTGATCATATCTTAACGGATATTTTTCCTTCAGTTCACTGATATGTGCAGTCCATTCCGGATGTCTCATTTCCGGAACCTCTGCCAGAATACGTTTGAGAACTTCTTTCTCATCTCCTACTACGCTTGCATCTACTACAATATTTTTATTGATCTCTGCTGCATCTACATCTATCTGAAGGATTTTTGCGTTCTTTGCAAAGGTCTTTGTATTACCTGTGACACGGTCACTGAATCTGGCTCCCAGCACGATCAGGAGATCGCAGCCTGAGACACCAAGATTGGAAGTTTTGGTCCCATGCATTCCAAGCATTCCTGTGTACAGAGGATCTTCTCCGGAAAATCCTCCCTTACCCATAAGACTGTCACATACAGGAGCATCGATTCTGTGAGCAAGCTCTGTCACTTCTCTGGATGCCTCTGAGATAATCGTGCCGCCGCCTGTAAAAATAAATGGTCTCTTCGCTTCTTTGATCATCTGTACTGCAGTTGCAATGTCTTCGTCTTTGATGGTGTCTGTTTTCGGTATGATCTCAGCAGGAGCGCAGGCAGTATATTCATATTTCGCACCTGTCACATCCTTGGTCACATCTACAAGCACAGGACCGGGACGTCCGCTCTTTGCAATATAGAATGCTCTGCGTACAGTGTCTGCCAGAGTAGTAATGTCTTTTACGATAAAGCTGTGCTTTGTAATAGGCATTACAATTCCGGTAATATCAACCTCCTGGAAAGAATCCTTTCCGAGCAGCGGTGTTCCCACGTTACATGTGATTGCCACCATTGGTACGGAATCCATGTATGCGGTAGCGATTCCTGTTACCAGATTGGTAGCTCCGGGACCGGAAGTTGCAAGACACACACCGACTTTACCGGTTGCTCTTGCGTATCCGTCTGCTGCATGGGATGCTCCCTGCTCATGAGAAGTCAGTACATGTGTGATCTGGTCTTTATATTCATAGAGGGCGTCATATACATTCAGGATGGCACCGCCCGGATATCCGAATACAGTGTCAACGCCCTGTTCTTTTAAACATTCAACGATGATTTCAGCACCTGTAAGCTGCATCTTTACGTATCCTCCTAACTTTTCAGGCAGGAATCACAGGTTATGCTGCAATTCCCGCCGGGTACTTGTTCATCTTTATTTTGCTTTTGGTACCTCAAGGATTGCTCCTCTGTTTCCGGAAGTTACCATAGCAGCATATCTTGCAAGATATCCTGTTGTTACCTTTGGCTCACGAGGCTGCCATTTAGCTTTTCTTGCCTGCATTTCTTCATCAGAAACCTTGATCTCCAGTTTCAGTTCCGGAATGTTGATGCTGATGATATCCCCCTCTTCAACAAGTGCGATCGGTCCGCCGACTGCTGCTTCCGGTGATACGTGTCCGATGGATGCTCCTCTGGATGCACCGCTGAAACGTCCGTCTGTGATCAGGGCTACGGAAGATCCCAGTCCCATACCTGCGATTGCAGATGTAGGATTCAGCATTTCTCTCATACCAGGGCCGCCTTTCGGTCCTTCGTAACGGATAACTACTACGTCACCCTCTACGATCTTGCCGCCTTTGATAGCTGCAATTGCGTCTTCCTCGCAGTCAAAGACTCTTGCAGGTCCTTCATGGACCATCATCTCTTCTACAACTGCAGAACGTTTTACAACACCGCCGTCCGGCGCAAGGTTACCTTTAAGTACTGCAAGTCCACCTGTCTGGCTGTATGGATTGTCGATTGGTCTGATAACTTCAGGATTTAAGTTTACACAGTCTTTGATGTTCTCGCCTACTGTCTTGCCTGTAACTGTCATGCACTCAGTATGAAGGAGTCCCTTCTTATTCAGTTCGTTCATAACTGCATATACACCGCCTGCTTCGTTCAGGTCTTCTATGTATGTAGGGCCTGCAGGTGCAAGGTGGCAGAGGTTTGGAGTCTTTGCACTGATTTCATTTGCAAAGCTGATATCAAAGTCCATTCCGATCTCATGAGCGATAGCCGGAAGATGAAGCATACTGTTTGTGGAGCATCCAAGTGCCATGTCTACTATCAGGGCATTGAGGATTGCCTCTTTTGTCATGATATCTCTTGGACGGATGTTCTTTCTGTACATTTCCATAACCTGCATACCTGCATGTTTTGCAAGACGGATACGCTCGGAATATACAGCAGGGATGGTTCCGTTTCCTTTCAGACCCATACCAAGAACCTCTGTCAGACAGTTCATGGAGTTTGCTGTGTACATACCGGAACAGGATCCGCATGTAGGACATGTTTTCATTTCACATTCTGTCAGTCCGTCTTCATCAAGCTTGCCTGCTGCGTAAGCACCTACTGCCTCGAACATACTGGAAAGGCTTGTCTTGTGTCCGTTCAGATGTCCGGCAAGCATTGGGCCGCCGCTTACAAATACAGTAGGAACATTCAGTCTGGCTGCTGCCATCAGAAGTCCGGGTACGTTCTTGTCACAGTTTGGAATCATTACCAGTGCATCAAACTGATGTGCCATTGCCATAGCTTCTGTGGAATCTGCAATCAGGTCTCTGGTAACCAGAGAATATTTCATTCCAACGTGTCCCATTGCAATACCGTCGCAGACTGCGATTGCCGGGAACATAACAGGTGTACCCCCTGCCATTGCCACACCAAGCTTAACTGCCTGTGTGATCTTGTCAAGGTTCATATGACCCGGTACGATTTCATTGTAAGAACTTACGATACCTACCAGAGGTCTGTCCATTTCTTCTTTTGTCATTCCAAGAGCATTAAACAGGGAACGGTGAGGTGCCTGCTGTGTGCCTGTTTTTACTGCATCACTTCTCATTGTTTTATTTCCTCTTTTCTTACTGTTTTATTTATTTTTAATGATTCAACCGAAATTCCTGACTCCGTAATCTGCCTGCGCCGACTGAATCCTCTTAATATCAATTCTTACAGAGCTGCTGCGATCAGATCGCCCATTTCCTTTGTTCCTACAAGCTTGCATCCCTCTGACATGATATCACCTGTGCGGTATCCCTCTGTCAGGACTTTCTGTACTGCTGCTTCTACTGCATCTGCTTCTTTATCCATATCAAGGGAGAAGCGAAGCATCATTGCTGCGGAAAGAATGGTTGCAATAGGGTTTGCCTTATCCTGTCCTGCAATATCAGGTGCAGAACCATGGCTTGGCTCATAGAGACCGAATTTTGTCTCATTTAAGCTTGCAGATGAAAGCATTCCGATGGAGCCTGTTACCATACTTGCCTCGTCTGAAAGGATATCTCCGAACATATTCTCTGTCAGGATAACATCGAACTGTTTTGGATCACGTACAAGCTGCATTGCGCAGTTGTCAACCAGCATATGCTCTAAGGTAACATCCGGATAGTCTTTGGCAACTTCCTCTACCACTTTTCTCCAGAGTCTGGAAGAATCCAGAACATTTGCCTTATCTACGCTTGTTACTTTATTTCTTCTCTTACGTGCGATCTCAAATGCTTTGATGGCAATACGGCGGATTTCGTTTTCATTATAGGAAAGTGTATCAATTGCTTTCTTCACACCATTCTCTTCAATAGTCTGACGTTCTCCGAAGTACAGACCGCCTGTAAGCTCACGTACAATGATCATGTCAAATCCGTCTCCGATGATCTCATCGCGGAGAGGGCACGCTTTTCTCAGCTCATTGTAAAGGTAAGCCGGTCTTAAGTTTGCAAAAAGATTTAATGCCTTACGGATTGCAAGAAGTCCTGCTTCCGGGCGTTTGGACGGCTCAAGTTTATACCATGGAGAAGTTTTTGCATCTCCGCCAATAGAGCCCATCAGTACGGCGTCTGATGATTTGGCAGTGGCAATTGCCTCATCAGTAAGGGGTACGCCGTGTACATCGATGGATGCGCCGCCTAACAGAACTTCTGAATAGGAAAAGCTGTGTCCATATTTCTCGCATACCTTGTCCAGTACTTTCTTTGCTTCTCTTACGATTTCCGGTCCGATTCCGTCGCCGGGGATCAATGCAATCTTATAATCCATAATAATTTCCTCCAAAAATACTCTAATTGCGTAATTGTTATTATAATAACGCACTTTCCGACAGATTTCAACCTATTAAAGTGAAAAAATACAAAAGTGCTGTTTTCCGGAGATTTTACTGTAAAAATAAAAAAAACAGAACCACAGCCATCACTGACTATAGGTTCCGCTTTTTTCATATCTCTTTCATTATTCGGCAGCGCTTCCGGCTTTCTCAACTTCAGCGATTGCCTGTTTTCTCATAGGAATACGGCAGTTTTTGTTATTACCGAATTCTACGATCACGTCTTCTTCTGTCATATCAATGACAACGCCATAAAAGCCGCCGGTAGTAACAATGCTGTCGCCAACCTCCATGTCATTTAACATTGCCTGAAGTCTCTTCTGCTCTTTTTTCTGAGGGCGAAGCATTAAGAAGTACATAATTCCGAACAGTACTACCATCCAGACAATAGCGCCAACCATACCCATTCCGCTTGATGCGTTCATTTTGATTCCTCCTGTAACTTTTCCTGTTATTCTGCATATTTGCAGTCCATCATGTATTCACAGACCGTCCTGACGGCTGCTCATACTGAAGAGCTGCTTTGCGATCCACTTATAATCTCCGTTACCTTCTGTATGAAATCTTGTTTTCATGCAGAACAATCTGATTAAAGCGTCACTACACATCATACACAAAAAACCGCTTTACTTCAAGAGTTTTTGGCATATTTAATAATTATTTTATATACAGATTATCTTTTCGAGTTAATTTTTCCCTCTTCAAAGCCTTCCAGCCGCATTTTCTTATATTCTGCGAAGTTTCCTGCATCAAGAGCATCTCGGATCTCTTCCATCATATGATTATAGAAATACAGATTGTGAAGTACACAGAGACGCATTCCCAGCATTTCCTTCGCTTTCAGAAGATGACGGATATAGGCTCTGCTGTAATGCTGGCATGCAGGACACTGACAGCCTTCTTCGATAGGACGTGTGTCCAGTTCATATTTTGCATTGAACAGATTCATCTTTCCATGATTGGTATATACATGTCCATGGCGGCCGTTACGGCTTGGATATACGCAGTCAAAGAAATCAATTCCTCTCTCAACACCTTCCAGAATATTTGCCGGTGTTCCCACACCCATCAGGTAAGTAGGTTTATTCTGAGGAAGATAGGGGACTACCGCATCCAGGATCCTGTACATCTCTTCATGGGTTTCTCCAACTGCCAGACCGCCGACAGCATAGCCATCCAGATCCATTTCAGAGATCGCTTTGGCATGCTCAATGCGGATATCTTCATAAACAGCACCCTGGTTGATTCCAAACAGAAGCTGTTCTTTGTTAATGGTATCCGGCAGACTGTTCAGTCTCGCCATTTCCGCTTTACAGCGGGCAAGCCATCTTGTGGTCCTGTCTACAGATTTCTGCACATAATCCCTGTCAGCCACACTGCTGGGACATTCATCAAATGCCATGGCAATGGTGGAGGCAAGATTGGACTGGATCTGCATACTCTCTTCCGGTCCCATAAAGATCTTATGCCCGTCAATATGGGAATTAAAATAAACTCCCTCTTCTTTGATCTTTCTCAGCTTTGCAAGGGAAAACACCTGGAATCCGCCTGAGTCTGTAAGGATCGGTTTGTCCCATACCATAAATTTATGAAGACCACCTAACTGCTTTACTATTTTATCACCCGGACGCACATGAAGATGATAAGTATTTGATAATTCTACCTGTGTTCCGATCTGCTGTAAATCCATGGTGGATACAGCGCCTTTAATCGCACCGATCGTTCCCACATTCATAAAAACAGGAGTCTGGATCGTACCATGCACTGTATGAAATTCTGCACGCTTGGCACGGCCTTCTGTTTTAAGAAGTTTATATTCTGCCATTTTTTCTCTCCTCTTGATAAAAATCACTTTTTCTATTATATCCCGAAATAGCTGAATTTTCAACTGCAAATAAGGTAATCATTGGTAAAGTTTCATATTGTCTTTTCCAGACCGTTAGCGTATAATATTACGGAATATTCATATCTGGAAATAGATATTTTAATAGGAAAGAATTACTTCAATATTTTTTCTTTTATACAGAAAGAGGAGGCTTGAATTTACTTTATGAATTACAAAACACTTGGAATTGACATTGGTTCCACTACTGTAAAAATCGCGATTCTGGACGAGAATGAAAATCTTATTTTCGCAGATTACAAGCGCCATTTCGCCAACATTCAGGAAACCCTTGCAGACCTTCTTCAGGAGGCCTTTGACCAGTATGGCGAGATGACTCTCCATCCTGTGATCACAGGTTCCGGCGGTCTGACCCTTGCCAACCATCTGGGCGTTCCTTTTACCCAGGAGGTTATTGCAGTTTCTACTTCTCTGCAGAAGCTGGCACCAAAGACAGATGTTGCCATCGAGCTTGGCGGTGAGGATGCCAAGATCATTTATTTCGAAAACGGAAACGTAGAACAGCGTATGAACGGTATCTGTGCAGGCGGTACCGGTTCTTTCATCGACCAGATGGCTTCTCTTCTCCAGACAGATGCCACAGGTCTGAATGAATATGCCAAAGATTACAAAGCGCTCTACCCGATTGCTGCACGCTGCGGTGTTTTCGCCAAAACGGATATCCAGCCGCTGATCAATGACGGTGCAACCAAACCGGATCTGTCAGCTTCTATTTTCCAGGCAGTTGTAAACCAGACCATCTCCGGTCTTGCCTGTGGAAAACCCATCCGTGGACATGTTGCATTCCTGGGTGGTCCGCTTCACTTCCTGTCCGAACTGAGAGAATCCTTTATCCGTACTTTGAAGCTGGATGAGGAACACACCATCATTCCGGAGAACTCCCATCTTTTTGCAGCCATCGGTTCTGCATTAAATGCAAAAGAAGACAACTCCATTTCCCTGACAGAAATGAAAGACAGACTCCGCAATTCCATTAAGCTGGATTTCGAAGTAGAACGTATGGAACCACTTTTCGCGTCCCAGAAAGAATACGATGCATTTGCAAAACGTCAGAGTTCCTACAAAGTAAAAACAGGAGATCTGGCTACATATAAAGGAAACTGCTATCTGGGTATTGATGCAGGTTCCACCACAACCAAAACTGCACTGGTAGGCGAAGATGGAACACTTCTCTATTCCTTTTACAGCAGTAACAACGGAAACCCGTTAAAAACTACCATCCGTTCTATTAAAGAAATCTATAAACTGCTTCCCAAAGACGCAAAGATCGCTTATTCCTGTTCTACAGGTTACGGCGAGGCTCTGATCAAAGCGGCCCTGCTCCTGGATGAGGGCGAGGTTGAGACCGTATCCCATTACTACGCAGCTGCATTCTTTGACCCAGAGGTAGACTGTATCCTGGATATCGGCGGACAGGATATGAAATGTATCAAGATCCGCAACAAGACTGTTGACAGCGTACAGTTAAATGAAGCATGCTCCTCCGGATGCGGTTCCTTTATTGAAACCTTTGCCAAATCCCTGAATTATACAGTACAGGATTTCGCAAAAGCTGCTGTTTTTGCACAGCATCCTATAGATCTTGGTACCAGATGTACTGTTTTCATGAATTCCAAGGTAAAGCAGGCGCAGAAAGAGGGAGCTGAGGTTTCCGATATTTCCGCAGGTCTTGCTTACTCTGTTATCAAAAATGCTCTGTATAAGGTTATCAAGGTTTCTGACGCTTCCGAACTTGGCAAGCACATCGTTGTACAGGGTGGTACCTTCTACAATGATGCAGTTCTTCGAAGCTTCGAAAAGATTGCAGGCTGCGAAGCCATCCGTCCGGATATTGCCGGAATCATGGGTGCTTTCGGTGCCGCACTGATTGCCCGCGAACGCCATCAGGAAGGTGCAGAAACGACTATGCTCTCCATTGATAAGATCAACGAGCTGAAATATACAACTTCTATGGCAAACTGTCGTGGATGTACCAATAACTGCCGTCTGACTATCAACAAATTCTCCGGAGGCCGCCAGTATGTAAGCGGTAACCGCTGTGAACGCGGTATTGGCAAGGAAAAGAACAAAGATCATATTCCGAATCTTTATGAATATAAATATAAGCGTATTTTCTCCTACACACCGCTTACTGCTGATAAGGCAACGCGAGGCAAAGTAGGTATCCCCCGTGTTCTGAATATGTTTGAGAATTATCCTTTCTGGTATACTTTCTTTACAGAACTAAAGTATGAGGTTGTACTCTCCCCTACTTCCACCAGAAAGATTTATGAGTTAGGTATTGAGTCCATCCCAAGTGAGTCCGAATGCTACCCTGCCAAGCTCGCACATGGCCATGTAACCTGGCTGATCCGCAATGGTGTGAAATTTATTTTCTACCCTTGTATTCCATATGAACGTAACGAGTTCCCGGATGCAGTCAATCACTATAACTGCCCGATCGTTACCTCTTATGCCGAAAATATCAAAAATAACGTAGACGAATTAAATGATCCGTCCATTACCTTCCGCAATCCCTTCCTTGCATTTACTTCTGAGGAAATTCTGGCAAATCGTCTGGTAGAGGAATTTAAGGATATCCCGGCAGGAGAAGTCAAAGCTGCTGTGCATAAGGGCTGGGAAGAAATGGCTGCTGCACGCCGCGATGTACAGAAAAAAGGGGAAGAAACCCTGAAATATCTGGAAGATACAGGACGCCATGGTATTGTCCTTGCAGGACGCCCATACCATATTGACCCGGAAATCCATCATGGTATCCCGGATCTGATCAACAGCTATGGTATTGCCGTACTTACTGAGGATTCCATCTCTCATCTGGCACCTGTGGAACGCCCGATCCGCGTCAATGACCAGTGGATGTACCACTCCAGACTGTATGCTGCTGCAAACTATGTAAAGACACGCGATGACCTGGATCTGATCCAGCTCAACTCTTTTGGATGTGGTCTGGATGCAGTTACTACTGACGAGGTTTATGAAATCCTTGACGGAAGTGACAAAATCTATACCTGCTTAAAGATTGACGAGGTAAATAACCTTGGTGCTGCAAGAATCCGTATCCGTTCCCTGATCGCAGCGATCCGCGCGAAGAAAGCACAGGGACAGAAACGTACTGTCAAACCTGCTTCCATTGATAAAGTATCCTTTACAAAGGAAATGAGAAAGGACTATACCATCCTCTGCCCGCAGATGTCACCGTTCCATTTCAGCCTCCTGCAGGCAGCATTCAATTCCTGCGGATACAACCTGGAGGTGCTTCCGAATGACAATAAGCATGCAGTGGATGTTGGTCTGAAGTATGTAAACAATGACGCCTGCTATCCGTCTCTGATCGTTGTGGGACAGATCATGGATGCTCTGCTTTCCGGTAAATATGACCTGAACAAAACGGCCGTTGTCATGTCACAGACAGGTGGCGGATGTCGTGCTTCCAACTATATCGCATTTATACGACGCGCATTAAAGAAAGCCGGTATGGAACAGATTCCGGTTATCTCTGTTAACTTAAGCGGTCTGGAAAGCAATCCCGGATTCAAACTTACGCTTCCATTAGTGAAGAAAGTTGCTTACGGTGCCGTATTCGGAGATATCCTGATGAAATGCGTATATCGTATGCGTCCTTATGAACTGGAAGAAGGAATCGTAAACAGGAAACATAAAATCTGGGAACAGCGTGTGATCTCTTTCTTAAGCGGAAGCAGTATCAGCCACAGCCAGTTTAAAAAAATGTGCCGCGAAATGGTTCATGAATTTGATACCATTCCCATCAGTGATGTGAAGAAGCCGCGTGTCGGCATCGTAGGTGAGATCCTTGTCAAGTTCCTGCCTGCTGCAAATAATCATCTGGCAGAGCTTCTGGAATCTGAAGGCGCCGAGGCAGTTGTACCGGATCTGATCGATTTCATGTGCTACTGCTTCTATAATCAGAACTTTAAGGTAGAAAATCTTGGATTTAAGAAGTCCAAGGCAACCATGGCAAACTGGGGAATCAAAGCAATCGAATGGGTGAGAAAGCCTGCAAGCGAAGCTCTTGCACAGAGCCGCCATTTTGCACCGCCTGCTGATATCAGAGATCTGGCAAAAATGGCATCTCCGATCGTTTCCACCGGAAACCAGACAGGTGAGGGATGGTTCCTGACAGGTGAGATGATGGAACTGATCCATGGAGATGTTCCGAATATTGTTTGTATCCAGCCTTTCGGATGTCTGCCGAACCACATTGTAGGTAAGGGTGTTATCAAAGAAATCCGCAGAGAATATCCGACAGCCAATATTGTAGCCATCGACTATGATCCGGGTGCAAGTGAAGTTAACCAGCTCAACCGAATCAAACTGATGCTCTCCACAGCCCAGAAAAACCTGAAAAAAGCAGAAAAGAAAGACGCCTAAAATAAAAGAGTTATATTTCAGAAATTTTAAATGTGTTTCTATTTCAGAACTACATTTAAACCATGAAATATAACTCTTTTGTTTTTTATAATTTCAGTGTTTAATTATTCTGCCAGAACGGAAGTTTCTCTGCAATCCTTATCAGATAGCTTCCACCCGGAATTCTTCTAAGCTGTGATTCTGACGGCTTGCTGATAATCAGGTAAGCAAACAGATAAACAACCGCAGCAACAGGAATGGAAACGATCAGACAAATGAAATTGGATTTTACAAAAATGTTCAGTCCATAGCAGATACAGCCTGCAACAATTCCCATGGGAACAGATGCAAGAACAGGATACAGATATCCTTCTTTCCATGGATTCTTATACTGCAGATATTTCTTCATGGCTCTGTCATTTAACACACATACAACCACAGAATAGATCACCATTGCGATCAGCAGTGCATAAACTCCAAGGTTTGTAGTAAACAGCAGCACTACCACTACCACAATATCCACAACCAGTGCGATTGCAGCCGTAATCACCGGAATCCTCTGCTGTCCGATTGCCTGCAGAACTCCATTGGAAATATTTGACATTCCATTGAGCAGGATCGAAAAAGAACCAAGGATCAGCAGGTTGGCTGCCAGTCCTGTGGAATTTCCGTAAAGCAAAAATACAATCGGCTGTGCAAGCACTGCCAGTCCCATGGCACATGGGGCGGAAACTACCATAGAAAGCTGTACGGTCTGGTCAATGCACTCTCTGGTCGCTTCAATGTCTCCGGTGGCATACAGGGCGGAAACTTCCGGAATCATGGAAGTAGGTGCCGTACTGGACAGCGTCAGAGGAATATTAATAATTGTCATAAAGTAAGTGGCATACTCTGCATATAAAATACCAATCTGTGCGGCATCTCCACCTCTTCTTCCCAGAATATCCGAGAAAAGATACCCATTGATATAAGCATTTACATTATAAACAAAGGCGCTGAGAATGATCGGCGAAACAACCAGGATAATCACACGAAAAATCTCTTTGTAGGACTCTTCCTGATGTCTGTGGTCTCTCTCTACCCGGTGCAGGATTTTTCTGCGGTTTACACCATACACCAGAAGCATGAATGCCAATGCAGTCACCACTCCGGCTCCGGTTCCTACTGTGGAACCTGCTGCCCCCCATTTTGCAATGCTGTTCTCTGTTCCATCTGAGAATGCATTGATGAATCCCCAGGCTGCCAGAAGACTGACTGCCGCATTAAATACCTGCTCAATGATCTGGGAGATAGATGTTGGCATCATATTTCTGTATGCCTGAAAATATCCTCTGAATACCCCAAGAATACCGGACAAAAAAATCGTCGGAGCCAGGATCTGAAGTGCCGGAATTGCATCCTTCTGATTCTGAGGGATGATCAGCCCTGCTCCAAAGAGACAGAACAAACCGACCACTCCGCCAATCACCATGGCATAGATCATGGCACCCTTAAAGAACTTATGTGCATTTCTGTAATCCTTCAGAGCAATACGCTCGGAGATCAGCTTGGATACCGCCTGTGGAATACTAAAGGATGCGATCATCAGAAGGATCATATAGGCATTCTGCGCAAGGCTTGTATAGCCCATTCCAAGGCTTCCTATAATATTGGAAAGGGGACTCTTGTACAGAAGACCGATCACCTTGGAGATCATAGCTGCAATCATCAGAAAGGATGCATTTTTTACTAAATTGTTTTTCTGATTCATGTTATCACTGTGTGTCTTTTACCTGACTACACATTACCTCTTTTCTTATATATTTTCTATCTGCCAGTCGATTGGTTCCAGACCATTGGCAACAAGAAATTCGTTTGTTTTACTGAAATGTTTACATCCGAAAAATCCCCTGTAAGCAGACAGAGGACTTGGATGAGGCGCCTCCAGAATCAGATGCTTCGGATTATTCAGCATGGATTTTTTCATCTGCGCCGGACGTCCCCAGAGCAGAAATACAATAGGACGGTCCTGCTCATTCAGAACCTGGATCGCAGCATCCGTAAACTGCTCCCAGCCGATCCCCCTGTGTGAATTTGCCTGATGGGCGCGTACAGTCAGAACTGTGTTCAGAAGAAGCACTCCCTGCTTCGCCCACTTCTCCAGATAGCCGTTATTGGGGATATAGCATCCACAGTCATCATGAAGCTCCTGATAAATATTCACCAGGGACGGTGGCGTCTCCACTCCTCTCTTTACGGAAAAACAAAGCCCATGAGCCTGCCCGTCATTATGATAGGGATCCTGACCCAGAATCACTACCTTCACTTCATTCAACGGTGTAAAATGAAATGCATTAAACAGATCATCCGCAGGAGGAAAAATCTTCCTGGTCTGATATTCTGTCATCACCGTTTTATATAATTTTGCATAATACGGCTGGCGAAACTCTCCCTTCAGGGCTTCCAGCCAGTCACCTGAAATTGCTGACATACCTTATCCTTCACCTCTTATATTTTTCGTGGTCATCGTCTGACAGAAATTCCCCTGTCAGACAGATAATCCTTCACCTGAGAAATCTCCAGTTCTTTATAATGGAACAAAGACGCAGCCAGTGCAGCATCTGCTCCCCCTTCGGTCAGTGCATCATAAAAATGCTCCAGTGTACCTGCACCGCCTGATGCGATCACAGGAATGGAGACAGCATCAGCAATTGCTCTGGTAAGAGCCAGATCATATCCTGCTTTTGTACCGTCACAGTCCATACTGGTAAGAAGGATTTCCCCTGCACCCAGAGCTTCCACTTTCTTTGCCCACTCTATGGCATCAATCCCTGTATCCAGTCTTCCGCCATGTTTGTAAATATTCCATCCGCCGTCTTCTCTGCGCTTGGCATCAATAGCCACAACTACGCACTGGCTTCCAAACTTGTCAGCCGCCTCACTGATCAGTTCCGGTCTGTCAATTGCTGCAGAATTTACGGAAATCTTATCTGCTCCTTCTCTCAGCAGTTTCTTAAAATCATCTACAGTACGGATACCGCCGCCTACTGTAAACGGGATAAATACATTAGCAGCAACCCGTCTTACCATGTCAACTACCGTATCTCTCTGTTCGCAGGATGCTGTAATATCGAGAAACACCAGTTCATCTGCTCCTGCTGCATCATAGGCTTTGGCAATCTCCACCGGATCACCCGCATCGCGAAGCTGCACAAAATTTACGCCCTTTACCACACGTCCGTTATTTACATCCAGGCAGGGAATAATTCTCTTTGTAAACATTTTATTTTCCCTCCTTCTCAGTATTGCCGTCTTTTCCCACAGCAGCAAAATTTTCAAGTATCTTCAGTCCCCATTTGCTGCTCTTTTCCGGATGGAACTGGCAGGCAAATACATTGTCCTTTTCTACGGAAGCATGAATACAGGTGCTGTATTCTGTAGTAGCCTTTACAATCTCAGGCTCCTCTGCCTGCAGATAATAAGAATGCACAAAATATACATAGGTCTGTTCCGGGATTCCCTGAAACAGTCTGCCATTATTCTGAAAATGCAGGGAATTCCATCCCATATGTGGAATCTTAAGCCCGGGCGCAGGCGGAATCTTAACAATTTTCCCTTTCAGGATTCCAAGGCCTTCCACCCCCGGTGTCTCCTCGCTGCTTTCAAAAAGGAGCTGAAGTCCCAGGCAGATTCCAAGAAATGGCGTCTTCTTCTCTACAATCTCATGGATCACAGGTACAAGTCCGTATGTATGAAGATTCTCCATCGCCTGTCCAAAGCTTCCCACGCCCGGCAGGATTACTTTATCCGCATTTAACAAAGTCTGCGGATCGCGGGTTACTGTTGTTTCTTCCCCAAGATAATGAAGTGCTTTTTCTACACTTTTAATATTTCCGGCATCATAATCAATTATTGCAATCATGTTATCCTCCTGATGTCATTATCTGTTTTCCTCATTATGGTAATCCAAAGGTTTTCCGGATCACATGTCAGACCGGAATAAAATATCCGATCAAAACGCTCCAATACAGTATAACCCAAAAACAGACAGTTGCAAAGTGCTTTCTTTGCTTCTGTCTGTTTTTATTCCGGTCATACTACCGGTTACTGTTCACTCCGTTCACAATACCCGGATATCTTATCACTGCCTGCAATCCAGAGTGAACCAGAACTCCACGCCATTATCATAATTGCATACCCCATATTTCTGGTTCATACTCTCAATGATTGCCTTAACAATTGAAAGTCCGATACCACTTCCGCCATATTCTCTTGTCCGTGCCTTATCTACTTTGTAGAATTTATTCCAGAGATTTGGGATATCCTCTTCTGGAATCGGAGTACCTGTATTAAATACGGTTACTTTCACACAGTCCTCTTCCTGAAGAACCTTAATTTCTACTTTTCGTTCTCCGTCCAGATGGTTCAGTGCATTGCTTGTATAATTGGTCACAACCTCTTCAATCTTAAACTCATCCGCCCATACATATACAGGTTCTGTTTCTTCAAAAATCACAGTTGCTTCTTTCTGTTCGATCATAATATGCATAGAACCAAGTACACCCCTGATCAGAGATACAATGTCAAATCTTTCCATCACCGGGGCATCTTTACCGGACTCCAGCTGATTCAGCGTCAGCAGGTTTTTGACCAGCTTGTTCATCTTTGAAGCCTCATCCATAATAACTTCACAGTAAAATTCCCTGCTTTCCGGATCATCGGAAATATTTTCATTCAGCCCCTCCGCATATCCCTGGATCAATGCAATAGGAGTTTTCAGCTCATGAGAAACATTATCAAGAAATTCCTTACGCATCTCATCAATTTTAATCTTATCTTCTATGTCTTTCTGAAGCTTGTTATTAGCCGATTTCAACTCTGAGATCGTGCTCTCAAGTTTTCTGGACATTTTGTTAAAGTTATCGCCAAGTACATCAATCTCATTACCTGCCCTGCTTTGATATCTGGCATCAAAATCCAGATCAGACATCTTCTCTGATAATTTGGTCAGTTCACTGATCGGGCGGGTAATACGATTTGTCATCACAAGAATCACAATACCGCTGACCACAATTATGATTATTCCTACAATGAAGTAAAAACTGTTGGAAATAGATGCACTTTCCTTAATACTTTCCAGAGGAGAACGGATCAGGAAATAGTAACCATTATCAAACTGTCCCCAGCATTCCACATATTCCATGCCTGCAAAGCGATCATGCACCTGCCACATGGTACAGGTATCTGTCTTTTTGAGCACACGACTGTGCTGCATATCCTGATCCAGATTATTAATATACCCAAACAGCTTACTGCGGAGCATTTTTGCCATATTATTCTCTCCCCAGTAATAATAACCGCTGTTTTCCTCATTTACTATGATCCAGGTAAGGTTATTTCTGGAACTGCTCCTCTCAATCTCATCCGAAATCTCATCTGTTGCCCCTTTTTTGTCCTCTTCTATATCTGTATCATACTGCAGGATGTCATCCAGATTCATCTGAGACAACACTTCTTTTGCCTCCTCCAGCACTTCTACTTTTTTGGATACATAATATTTTTCAAGAAAAAGACCATTGATCAGAGTAATGGTAAAGATCGAAAGCAGTAACAGACATATAAACACTACTGAAATCTGATGTTGCAGAGTATGAAATTTTTTATCTGTTTTTCCGTTTCCTGTCATTCGTCTACCTCAAACTTGTATCCCATACCCCATACAGTCTTTATATATTCACCTTTATCTCCCATTTTACTTCTGAGCTTCTTAACATGGGTATCAATCGTACGGGCATCTCCAAAGTAGTCATAATTCCATACAGAATTCAGGATCTTTTCTCTGGAAAGTGCGATTCCCTGATTCTCCAGAAAATATGTCAGAAGTTCAAATTCCTTAAAGCTCAGTTCCATAGGCTTACCATCCACAGTAGCCAGATGTGCTGCTTTATCTATAACAATGCCGCCTGCTGAAATCACATCTTCAGGATTATTCTGACCTGTACGTCTCAGAATTGCCTCCACTCTTGCAACAAGGATTTTCGGACTGAATGGTTTGGAGATGTATTCATCTACCCCCAGATCAAATCCAAGAAGCTCATCTCTCTCATCACTTCTTGCAGTCAGCATAATGATCGGAACTTTTGAGTTCTTGCGAATCTCACGGCAAACTTCCCATCCATCCATCTTCGGCATCATGACATCCAGAATGATCAGTGCGATGTCCTTCTCCTCATAAAAGATATCCATAGCTTCTTCACCATTACCGGCTTCCAGTACCTGGAAATTCTTCTTTGTCAGGAAATCCTTTACCAGCTTTCTCATGCGGCTCTCATCGTCCACCACCAGGATTTTTAATGTATCCATTTGATCCCCTCCGTTTTTCTTCATTATTTTCCGAAACAGTTTTTACTTTTTATTTATACTGTTTTCCGAGTATTGTTAAAATCCACGACTGTTCAGCGCCTTTACAGCCACAGCGCAAAATCCGGGAAAATCGCCCTCAGCAACAGATTTTATCTTTCATATGGTTACTATAGCAGAGATTTATGTAAGATTTGTGAACATATGACAGAAAAATTATAAGTATTGCTGTTCACAACACCAAATAGCCTCAAATATAAAAATCTTCTTGACAAATTCTGTTTTTATTTCTATACTGTTAATCAGTCGATATATCTTATATAATGAATGATATATCAATATTAAAAAGTGCTTTCGTCTCATCACCAGTGCTGTTTTATGAAAAAACAGCGTTGCAGACTCATTTTCAGGGCTTGTACTGGTTTCGACGGGGGCTTTGAAGTTGGGGAAGCCATCCGCAGACTCCCAGACTGCGTACCAACCGGGAAACTAAATATAAACGCAGACGAACAGTACGCGTTAGCAGCCTAATTGCTGCTCGTCAGCCCTGATGCACTCACACTTCAGGAATCTGACGTCGACCATGTGAGAAACCTTGCCGGGTAAGCTTTGCCCCGGTAGATGTATCATGAAGCTACTAAGGTTGTAAGCCTGTCGGTGGGCGTACATCCAAGGGAATGTTAAAACAGCGACTGTGATGGGAGATGCCTCAATGAATAGGCTTTCGGACGCGGGTTCAATTCCCGCCAGGTCCATAAAAATCCCTTGATTTTATAGGGGTTTTACTTCTTGATTTTTGAAAGGTAAGCAAGAAGTAAGCAAATGTAATCAAGGTGCAGTGAAGAGTTTATCCGCAAAGTGATGCTTTACGGATAAGCTCTTTTTTGTATTTCTGTTCACTTACATCATACGTGTAGAAATTTTCGTTTACCGCTGGGGTGTTTCCAATTAGGGCAGCAGTTGTTACTGAATCTGCACCATTTACACGCATACGTGAATTCAAGGTTCTGCGAATAGCATGTATACTTTTGACTGGGATTTTTGCCTGTGCACATTTATATCGGGCACATTCGGAAATGGAACGTGGAGTGCAATGTCCCGTAGTAGTAGCGAATAAATAATCACTGGTTATGTTATACTTTGTACGCACTTGTTCTAAGCGCTTGAAAAGACTTATCATCTGGTCTGTTAATGGGACAAATCTTTCTTTTGCGTTTTTAGTTTCTGAAATGTGATATTCATTAGTAACACGATCATGTTTTTCTGATTTGCTGATATTCAGTATACCATTTTCATAGTCGATATCTGACCAGTATAAACCTGCTAATTCACCAACACGCATACCCGTCATCATAGCAAGTTCAACAGCATACACTTGCATATGAGTCGGTTTCTTTTGTTCTGATTCCAACAGTACTTGATAAAGTTTATTTGCTTCTTCTGAACTGAAAGTTCGTTCTGCCGCAGTTTTTTTGCTTTTATCATAGTGTTTTTGAAAAAGCCTGGTGTTTATGTACTCACAGGGATTTTCAGGAATTTGTCGGTTAATCTTAGCATTTTTCATTACACCATTAATAATTCCCCATAATGCGGCTCCGGCTTTAGGCTTTAAATTTAAACATTTTATTGTTTGTATCATGAATACAGAAATTGTTTGGCTTGTAATATCTCGAATATCCATTTTTTCAAAGTCTGTGCCAGAAAAGAAACGCTTGTAATCACTTTTGTATTTGAGTAAAGTATTTCCAGATACGCCAATCAATTCCTGAATATCTTTCCATTCCTGAAATGCATCTGAAAAATAAATGTGATCAGATTCCTTTTTCCAGTAATCAATGATTGCATCTTCAACTCCTTTTCGGGTTGTTCTCTTGATCTGTCGTCTGCCGTTTGGCTTAGATTTGTCAGGAATATACCCTCTCCAGAATTTATCAGACTTCGGTTCGCTGATTTTCCACGGGTTCATGCTTAAATATTCGTTTCGTTTTATCATATCGGCTTGTTTCTGCACATTCACCATATCCAGTTTACCGCATTTTTTCATATACTGCAATGCTTCAAGTTCCTGTGATGTTAATTCTGGTGCAGCTTTTGTTGTCCCACGGACGTCTAAAGGTATAATTTTGTTCGTTTTTTTCATGGTTGTTGAAATTATTATTCTTTTTCTCATGTCACACATATTATGACATAGTGACAGAGTACCAGCATCTGAGAGAGACCAAAAGTTCCATCTGGTGTCTGACATATACTTCCTGCCAGGGTGTTGATACTCTGCACAGTGTTCCTCATTTTATGAAATGTGAGAATTTATTTGTCGAAAAACTCTGTAGTAGCTCTTTTTATTTCATTGACTGCGGAAACAAGAGTTTTGTAGTCATAGTATTCTATACCATAACGAGTCTTGTGGTTATCGGCTCGTTTAGCAGCTTTATCTGGTCCGACTTCTTCAAAACGTGACAAAAGATTTATCATTTGAGCATTTGAAAAAATGCAGCCCTGGTATTGAATAAGAAAATCTGTCAGAGAACGAAATTGGACGGGATAGGTGTCTTTTCCCTGGATATATATGCGTTCGAGTTCGGTGTTATATTTCTGATATGTTTGATAAAACATTTTTAACGCATCATCCCAACGCTGAAACCAATGTTCTTCAAATTCTTTACGAATATCTGTATGGCTCCAGCATTTGCTTCTTTCTTCGAGTCTGTCGCAGGCTGGGTCAGTTCCACGGCTTTCTGCTGTCTTATCGTAATTTTCACATTCAAAATATTTATTCTTGATAGCAACAGATAGTTGCTTTTGCGAAAATAAATGTAGCGTTTTGTACGTATTGTATACATTATACTTGACAGCTAACATACTGATTAACCACCTGTTAAGTTTAGCGTATTTTTCATAACTTTCATGGTCAAACAAATCAAAACGCATGTCTACCCGGGTGATTTTATATTCATCAATGCCAACTGAGTTCAAGAACATATCGAACAGTTCTTTAAATCTGGAATAACAATACACGTCACCTGAAATTTTGTTCAGATTCAGCAAAATAGAAGCTTGGGTCTGCGTTCCCTTTTGTAGGCTACGGCATTTCACTGCTGCCTGGAATTCCTGAGGAATTTCTTCGATAGTCGCAGATGTTTTTATTGTAATTGTGTGTATACTGGCTGTGAGTTTAAAATCAGCCAGTATATCGTTTGTAGTAGTGGTAATCATGATAAATTCTCCTTATTATAATTTGTCTTATGATAATTAGGTACAAAAAATCTCCCATATCATGCTAGCAAAATTATGCTGAGACCTGATGTATTGAATAAAAAGTATCTGGTTCACAAGCATGAGTATAAGAGTATTAAAAACATCTGCGCAGTGGCTTTTAATATACCTATAGTATACCTGGCATATAGTGATGCGTCAAACTAGCAGGAAATCGCAAAAAAGTTATTATTTTTTCTCAAATATTAAAGTCCTACATATAGGCTTAGTGGTATAAGCACTAAAAAAGTCAGTAGCAGAGTTAATCAGCTTACGGTTTTGCAGGAAATAATAAGCCCTTTTCTGGTTGAAAGCACCCCCGTACCTGCTGACAACTCAGCCCTACATCTGCCTGTTCCTGCTAATCTAGTGCTATTTCTCAGTGACTTAAGGCTCACAAGTTCCGGTTATCTGGTGCCGTGTTGTTTCATGCTGAAAATTACCAGTGTTCACCTGTCAAATACTGCATTGTCTTCACCTTTTGTTGTATTTGCTGACGTTATTCGCCTACGATACTGTAGTACATTATACGATTCATACAGAGGTCTTACCTGGTATCCAACTCAACTTTCATGCAGTTCTGTAGCATAGCTCCTAGGTGGCACTGAGCGCGTTATACGTCCATCTACGCACCTACTGACAGCCGCACAGCGTCACTGTCTGCCATCCGGCTCTGATCTGTTCCTGATCTGCTACCGATCACCGGATTATATACAACCTCTTGCAGCTATTCAACCGGAATCTATTACGGATATGAGCATATAAAAAAGAAGCGGTGTATCTCAACCGCTCCTGTGTTACTCTCCTATTATGTAGTTAACTGCTTTTTCTGCTTTGCTGCTTGCTGATACGATGAATTTATTATCACTCTTCAGAACTTTCAGCCAACTCTGAATATATGCTGCTGAGTTCCTGAACGTCCTGACTGTTTCGATTCCTAACAGATTCATAAAAGACGCGCTACCGATTTCTGCTACAAGTTCTTCTTTGCTGTATGTCTCTGAACCAAATGCTGCATCTGCTCCGGTGTGTAATCTGTCAAGTCTGTTCTTGTGTCCAGTGCTGTGTGTCAGCTCATGGAATGTTGTGCTGTAATATTCATTGATGTGCTTGTACTGTTGTTTCATCGGAACTACAACTCTGTCACGGGATGGACTGTAAAACGCTTCATTACTTGCGCATTCCTCGAATGTGATATGCTCACGTTCTATATACTCTGTTATAATCTTATCTGCTGCTTCTATTGGTTCCACTTCTGCGAATGGTAGCGTCAGAGGTTCAACACCATCAACCTGTGAGATGTGAAAGACGTTGTAACATCTCAGCATTGGAATTTTCCTGACTTCTTTCTCTCCGGTATCTTCGTTTGTTTCTTCTTTTTCTAATATCTTCCAGAAGACTACAAACTCTGATTTCTCACCTTTACGGATGTGACCGCCCAAATCTGTCCACTGTTTAAATGTAGCATATTCTCCGGTGTGCTGTAAAAGCATCTGATTAATAATACTGTATGGTTTCTTGCTAATCCGGTTGTATGCTCCTGATCTAACTCCTGCCCAAGGTTTCTCCCATGGAATGTTACCTTTTTCAAGTTCTGCGATAATTCTTGATGTTACCATTTCATATACATTTGCTTTTGCTGCTGCCATAGTTCTTAACCTCCATAAAACTTTTTATATATTTTTTGTTTGTTCTGTTGTTTTATGAGGTTATTATATATTATGGGTACCCATATTTCAAGTTGGAATAATATATAAAAATGGTACCCATATTTTAGTTATTTTTATGGGTACCATACAATATTATTTCTTTTCACGCTCAATTTTTTCGTCAATAGCTTCATTTATAAAAGAATTTAAACTTTTTCCTGTCGTTGCAACAAACGCTTTTATTTCTTCTTTTCTTCCTTTAGGGACTCGAACTCTCAAGTCTTCATATTTAGTTTTTCTATATTCTTCCAGAGTCACACGCTGTCCGTCTACTATATATGGTTTTTTTTCTTCTGGCATTTTCATCCTCCTTTTTTCTATCGTTCCATAAATCTTTCATAATTATAGCATACGTCTTTAAAATTGTACAGTATTATGGTACCCATACATTTTGCACAATTTCGCCCTCTGCAACGGTACCCATATTTAGTAATTATTCCGTCTTGTTTTATGGGTACCCATATACTATAATTGAGTCATCAAATGAAACACAGCAACACACACAAGCAACCGGATCAGCCGAAAGCGTCCACAAACTTTAAGCCATATACCTGTGAGTGAACAGTATAGTAACAATAGTCAGGAAGATGCTTAAAGGGTTGCTACTCATAAGAAATCAAATCTCAGGAGGATAAACATATGTGTAGAACAATGAAAGAGTTAGAAAACGTAGTAGCAGATTACAGATCTCTTAAAGCAATGAAAGAACAGCTTGAAGAAGAATTAAAAGCAGTTGAACGTGAGATCATCGGCTACATGGATGCGAACGAAAAATTGACTGAGACTGGTAACGACTTCACAGTTAAGCTTTCCACCTGCGAAAGAAGAACTCTTGACAGCAAACGTCTCGAAGCAGATTTAGGAAGCCTTGCAGAGTATCAAAAAATCAGCCAGTACAGAAGATTATACGTTAAATAAACTGCTTATCCTTCCGGTGGAGGTCAACCGGAGAAAGGTGAGAACATGAAACTTCAGGATTTAACATTTGAAAGAATCGAACACTATGATCCTTTAAATTTAAGAGCTAAGAAGAACGGTACAGTCTCAGAATGGGTTGCACGAAATAGTTGGGGCAATGCTGTAGCTTTTGGAAACACTAAAGCAGAATGTCTACAGGATGCTCGAAGATACATCTCAATTCAGAATAGTTAATCATCAAAGTGGTTGCAGCCACGATAAACAGGGCTTTAAGCTGCAAGCGTTGATCGCCGTACCCGGCGGTCAGGTAGTCATATGAACTATGCTGTGCTATCGGCACGACGGGCTACATAACTACTATTTTTCCTAACTTTTTCTAGGGTATTATTTTACCCCTTCAGAAACACTGAGCAACTAACAACAGGAGGACAATAACCATGAACCAGACAGACACTTTATTGACCTATGACCAGTGGTGTCAGTTATTCAAAAAATATCTGAAGAAAACTATCAAGCATAAAGTATATCGTTTTCTGTACGGTGCTGCACTGTTCTTGATTCTGGCAATTTCTCCCATAGCAATGATAATTCACTGGATCATAGTCGGATATTAAGAAAGAAGGTGAACTCTTGGACATATTACAAACACTTTTCAGCTTATGGACTGGTAACAGATGCACGCCAGATCAAAAGCATTCTGTTACTGAAGCTATTAAAAAGCATGTTCCTGAAGATCAGCAGGAACAATTCACTTCTCTGCTGTCTGAATACTGCGAAAAACTTGAACGTCAGGCATTTAATGTTGGTTTCAAAACAGCGGTACAACTCTGGCAACAACTCGACAATACAGAAGAAATTTACGGAGGTATCACAAAATGAAAGAAGCTATTATTTATCTGCTCTTTGACAACTGGTGTAACAGTGAGCATGAACCGGAAGTAAAAGAAGCTATGGACAAAGCTATTCAGAATCCTACTGAAGATACAATCTTTCAGCTCTCTTCTATTACAGAAGCTAATGCATTCAAAGCAGGTGTCAGAGAATGCCTGAAAATGTTCCGGGAATTACTTTGTAAAGAGTAACTTCTTATATAGTAGTAAAACTAACCTATATAAGAAGAGTAGTAAAACTACATATGAATGTTTATTTCTGCCACAGATAACAGTGTGGTAGAAGTAACGTTCGTTAAAAATACCATTCAGGAGAGAAGAAAACATGAATAAAGAATATGGATATGCAAGAATCAGTACACCGAAGCAGAATATTGACCGACAGGTAAGAAATATCCTTGTATCCCATCCGCAGGCACATATCGTTAAAGAGGTATACACCGGGACAAAGTTTCAAGGACGTAAAGAGCTGGATAAACTTCTGAATAAAGCGACTGCCGGAGATACAATCATCTTCGATTCTGTTTCGAGAATGAGCCGTAATGCAGAAGAGGGATTCGTCATGTATGAGAAGCTGTTTAACCAGGGAATAAGCCTTGTATTTCTGAAAGAGCCACATATCAACACTGATACGTACAAGAAAGCCTTACAGGGCGGAATACCGACTACAGGAACGAATGTTGATTTTATACTGGATGGAATCAACAAGTATCTTTTGGCGCTGGCTAAAGAACAGATCAAACTTGCATTCGATCAGGCAGAGAAAGAAGTTCTGGACCTGCACCAGAGGACTTCTGAGGGAATCGAGACTGCCAGACTGGCTGGTAAACAGATCGGTCAGAAGCCCGGAATCAAGCTCACAACGAAGAAGTCAGTAGCGGCTAAAGATATCATCCAGAAGCACAACAAGAGCTTTGGTGGCTCTTTAAACGACGTAGAGACTATACGCCAGGCAGGTATTTCTCGTAAGACATTTTACAAGTACAAGAGAGCATTGCTTGAAGAATTTTTGTAGAAAATATTTAATTAATTACCGTTGTCCTGTTGTTGATTATTTAAAGATAGGACAACGGTAATTTTATTGTAGAATGATAATAATGAGTAAAAAGATGGTTTTTAAGACAAATCGATTAAAAGATTCTGGATGTTTCAAGTAAGAATTTGCATTAAATTATAAATAAGATCTGAAACATCAGAAAAATTTACGGCATCGTGAATTGCAAAATAATAGGATATATTAACACATTAGTTAATGGATTTCAGATAGTCTTCGATATCGTTCCAATTAATTTCTTCTGAAGCAGAACTAATGTAGTAGGAGTGTGCTAAGGAAGAACCCATTTCTCCCTGGACAATTTGATAATCTGAATACAATGCATAGTCAGTTACTATGGCACCGTATGAATTTGTTGCTGTATATTTAAAAATAATATCAGTATCATGTGTTTTGACACTGATTATTTGTAAACTATCCGGGTTATTAAGAGTTTCTTTTAGTGCATTATAAGCTTGTATTACCTTATCATATGTTCGATTTCTATTGGATTTAGCTTGAGGATTATTTGCTAGTACATCTTTAATATTTAATGTGGAACTATCGGGTTTTGCATTACTCACATCATAAATATAATATGTTTCTCCGTCTTGAGCAAGAGTTAATCCGTTATCTACTTGATAACATGAATCATATTCCAAATCAATAATTATATTTCCATCTATATCCATAATGCCACATTTGTTTTTTCCTACTTCAACAAAATCTTCTGAGAATCCTCCTGAATAAATATGAGAAAATATTTCGTTTGGTCCCCAAATAATATTCCCATCTTTGTTTATATAAGCACCAATATCTTCTTCTGTTTCTACATTTGCTAAACCATTAGAAAATACAGATGCATCGGTGTACTGGGGCTCAATTATTGTGTTGCCGTCCACATCAATAAAACCCCATTTACCATTTTTGCATACGGTTAACAGATTTTCTCCATAACCGCGGCAGGCAGTGTACTGAGGCTCGATGACATATTCCCCTTTTTCATTTATAAACCCTATTTTGGCGTTGTCTTTATTTTCAATAACCATTGCTATTCCTGAGTCATTAAATTCATACGCCATATCCCAGGCAGGTTCAATAAGTAATTCCCCTTGTGTGTTTATGTATCCGTATTTATCATTTTGCGAAACGGCAGCCAATTCATTTGAAAAAGTACATGCGTCATCCCAGTAAGGTTCTATAATAACATTGCCTTTATTATCGACATATCCCCATTTACCGTTATCATTTTTTACTGCAAGTAATCCGTTCCCAAAAGAAAAGTCGCAGTCTTTCCAACCGTCTATTACTGTATCTCCTTTTTTGTTTATGAAAAAAGTGTGTTCATCTTTTCTTACCCAAGCTACTCCATTTTGAAAACTATGAACAAATGAATACTGAGGGGCAATTATGATACTTCCAGTTTTATCTATAAATCCCCATAAGTCTTCTTGTTCTATCGCGGCCATTTCTTCTGAAAATTTAATTGCAGACGTAACATCATCAATTTTTCCTAGCTCTACAACTCCTGGTGCGTTTGCATATATACTTGTAGCATTTGTTATAAAAATTATTCCGCTCAAGATACTAATTAATAATTTTTTCATAATAGTTATTCGTTCCTTTCCATAAGCTATGATTTGTTATTATAACTATAGCCGAATCTTCGGTAATGTGCAACCAGAAAAATCCACCTATAATAATTAAAGAAGCTGAAAACGAAAAGAGGTGGATAAGTTGATTACATATGAGCCATTCTGGCAGACGTTAAAAGATAAGAATATCTCTCAATATCAGCTTATCCATCATTATGGATTTTCTACAGGTACTTTGGATGCGATCCGTAAGGGGAAAACTTTAAACCTGGGAACTGTAGAGTCAATCTGTAAAATGCTACAGGTGAAGAGTATATCAGAAGTTGTAGAATATGTTCCAGAACAGGAGTAAATATGTGATCTTCTTGGAAGTGTGATATAATAGTCTTGCAAAATAGAAGAAACTTCAAAAGGAGATTACTGTTTAATGGATTATCTTACACGTGTTCGGAATTTAAGGAATGACAGTGGCTATTCGCAAGAGTATGTCGGAAATGTATTACATGTGAGTCAACGCACGTATGCGGATTATGAGCTGGGAAATATTAAATTTCCGCTTGATGCCATGATACGTCTTGCAAAATTGTATAATGTAGATATGAATTATATATGCGGGATTACAGAAGTGAGATGCGAATATCCCTGTGATAATTCCTGTCAGGTAAGCAAATAGTGAATGTGCAGATTCTCCTTTCTTTGTATTAATTATTTGCTGTGCAGTAATCAAAAGTAAGCAAATTTGCTTATAGTGAAATTTTGAAATATTGTTACCTGTACTAACGTTTTTAGAATTTTATGTGTCTGTTCAATTCCCGCCAGGTCCATAAAAATTCCTTGATTTTATAAGGGTTTTATCTCTTGGTTTTTTTAAGTAAGCAAGTGTAATCAAGGCATGATAAAGAGTTTATCCACAAAGTGATACTTTACGGATAAGCTCTTTTTTATAGTCTGATTCGCTTACATCATATGTGTAGAAATTTTCATTTACTTCTGGTGTGTTTCCAATCAGGACAGCAGTTGTCACTGAATCTGCACCATTTACACGCATACGTGAATTTAAAGTCCTGCGAATAGCATGTATACTTTTAACCGGAATTTTTGCCTGTTCATATTTATAACGAGCACATTCAGAAATAGATTCTGGTGTACAATGACCTGTGACAGTAGCAAATTACAAATATAAAAAAGAGCTGCTGCCAGATGGTCAGTGTTGAATATTTTATGTAAATCCACTATAATATAATCAAAAAGGAGCGTGATCGTATGGCTTTACTCAAAGAAGAATCTTATACCATTGAAGATATTTATGCTCTGCCAGATGGCGAAAGAGCCGAACTGATTGACGGACACATCTATTATATGGCACCACCATCGTACAAACATCAGAAACTCGTCATGGAGCTTTCCGCTATCATCCGTAATTATATAAAACAGCACAAAGGAACTTGCGAAGTGCTTCCTGCACCATTCGCCGTATATCTTGATGAAATAAATAATACTTATGTCGAACCAGATATATCTGTGATTTGTGATCCAAACAAACTTGATGATAAAGGATGTAAAGGCGCACCAGACTGGATTATTGAAATTGTATCGCCTGCAAGCAGAAAAATGGATTATCTCCTGAAACTTTTCAAATATCGTTCCGCAGGTGTCCGGGAATACTGGATCGTAGATATCGCAAAAAACAGAATTACAGTATACAACTTTAATCATGATTATTCCATTGAAGAATATTCGTTCACTGATACTGTAAAAGCTGGAATTTACGAAGATTTATCTATTGATTTCTCAGAAATAAATATCCTGTAAAATCTGAAAAAGTTGGTAATACATCCCTTCTATATGGGATTTTACCAACTTTTTATTGTGCTTGTTCCATGGCATATCCGATAGTTTGATTACCAAAACACATCTGGTATTCTTTATGGCGCCAAAGGATTTTAATGATGATATCCTCATCTGCTACCAATCGTCCCACTTTCTTTTGAGCAAAAAAAGACACACCATCTCCATAAAAAATATCCACAGGATAATTCCCTGTGGATGTTTTTTATTCACCAAACTGTTGTGCACATTCTTTCAGCATTTCGCGGATTGGCAGATGGTACGGACATCTGGTTTCACATTTGCCGCATTCTATACAGGCGGAAGCCTTCACCGCAAGAGAACTGTAACGGTTTCTTGCCCAGTCTCCCAGCCCGTAACGGTTAAGATAGCCTGCGAACAGGAACACACCCGAAATATCGATTCCCACACTGCATGGAGCACAGTAATTACATCTGCGGCAGAAATTTGTGCCAAGCTGATTCCGTACTTCCTGAACTTCCTCCAGTTCTTTCTCGCTTAACGGGGAATCATCAAGACAGGCCTTTATATTCTCCTCGATTTCCTTCTCTTCCGCCATTCCCGGGATCACAATAGTAACGTTCTTATTCGAACAGACATAACGCAATGCCAGCGTTCCATTTTCAATTGCACCACCGGCCAGAGGTTTCATATCAATAAAGCCGATGTTTTTCTCCTCACATTTTGAGATCAGCTCTTCCCCCTGACTCTCTACAATATTATATGGAAACATAATAGTTTCCACCCAGTCAAGCTCCAGAGCCCGGGCAAAAACCTCCACAGAATGAGCGGTCAGACCAATATGTCCGATTTTTCCTGCTGCTCTTGCCTCCTGCAGTGCTTCAAGGGCACCACCGGCCGCCTGCACCTGATCAAGCTGTTCCATACTCGGATTATGCACCTGGTATAATTCAATATGATCTGTACGAAGATTATGAAGACTCTTCTCAATATCTTCAGCCATGGCTTCCTTTGTACGTGCCATGGACTTTGTGGCAATTATAAATCTGTCCCTGATACCTTCCAGTGCATATCCCAGATATTCTTCACTGACCGTATATCCTCTGGCTGTATCAATATAATTTACTCCCCGGTCTGCCAGCTTATGCAGCAGTGTCTTTGTTCCTTCCGCATCAATTTTCTGGATCGGTATCCCGCCAAGGCCCATTCTGGAAACCCTGAGACCGGTTTTTCCAAGTGTTACATATTCCATATTTTTTTCTCCTATTTTCAATCAGAGATAAAAAACTGCCACCGGATCTTACCGATGGCAGTTTTTATCTCTTTACATCTGTCGATCAGACAAAACAAACAACTGGTTTCATCCTGATTATACTCGAGAAAGATATTCTCCTGTTCTTGTATCGATTTTCAGTTTGTCGCCCTGGTTAACAAACAGCGGAACCTGAACCTGTGCACCTGTTTCTACAGTAGCCGGTTTTGTAGCACCCTGTGCTGTATTTCCGGCAAATCCTGGCTCTGTCTCAGTAACTTCAAGTTCTACGAACAGAGGAGGCTCAATAGCAAATACATTTCCGTTGTGGGAACAGATCTTAACCATCTCGTTCTCTTTAACGAATTTAAGAGAATCTCCAACCTGATCTTTTGTAAGACCAACCTGATCGTATGTCTCTACGTTCATAAAGTAGTACAGATCACCATCATCATACAGATACTGCATATCTACACGCTCAATACGTGCAGCCGGGAATTTCTCTGTTGGACGGAAAGATTTCTCAAGAACTGCTCCTGTAATAATGTTTTTGTATTTTGTTCTTACGAAAGCAGCACCCTTTCCTGGTTTTACGTGCTGGAATTCAACGATCTGACATACGTTTCCGTCAATTTCAAGTGTGATACCGTTTTTGAAATCACCTGCTGAAATCATAGTTATATTTCCTCCTTAATAGTACAGTTCAGCAATGCTGTGTCTTTTGACAACAACAGCCGTTCAAAGTGTGTGTCCCTCTCATGCTTTTCTCAGTTTTGTGACACACTCTTATTTAATTTTATAATATTCTGCTGTTTTTTTCAACTATTTTTTACACATGTTTTTAATTTTTCTTCAAGCTGACCAATCAGATCCTCAAATGGCTTGTCTCCTGTGATCATCTCAACATCTGCAAACTTTGTATAAACCGGATCGCGCTGTTTAAGAAGTTTTCTGATCTTATCTTCTTTGTCTTCTCCCTCGATCAGAGGATTGCTGCTGGAATTTTCCAGTCTCTTCTTCAACGTTGCATAAGATCCCTTCAAATATACTACAGTTCCCAGTTTTTTAATATATTTTGCATTCTGTTCCTGCATCGGAAGACCGGATCCCAGAGAAATGATCTTCTGTTCCGGATCATCGATCAGTGCCTTGATCACAGTTGTCTCAAGAGCTCTGTAAAATGGTTCTCCGAATCTGTCAAAGATTTCTTTCATTGTAAGGTTCATCTTCTTTGATACTACGCGGTCAACGTCTACAAAAGGAAGATTGAAATCTTTTGCCAGCCGTTTTCCTACTCTTGTCTTACCTGAACCCATAAATCCTATGATAACAATATGGTTCATGAATTCCCCTCCTCTTTGCGGTAAAAATATAGTACAATTCTTTCAAGATATCGTTTCAATACGATCTGAATCTCTTCTTTCGGATTAAGTGGTTTCACCAGAATATTCCGGATTCCTGTGCGTTTCGCACCATATATATCAGTAAAGAGCTGATCTCCTATAAAAACTGTATTACTTCTGTCTGTCCCAAGAAGTTCCATTGCCCTGATATAATTTTTTGTTGAAGGCTTGTGTGCATTCTCGATAAACTGCGCTCCTATCGCATCATTAAAAGAAGAAACTCTCTCGTACTGGTTGTTTGACAGAAAACAGCATTTAAATCCAAGTTCCTTCAGATGTGCAAACAACGCACATGCTCTCTCATCTGCCGGTGCACCATGAGGTACCAGAGTATTATCTATATCAAACAGAAGTCCTCTGTATCCCTGCGCATACAGATCATCGAAGTTTATCACATAGGTAGAATCCAGATATTCATCCGGAAAAAAGCAATTAAACATCCATAGTCATTTCCTTTATTTATATTTTTCTGAAAACAAGATCAGCGATAAGTGTCTGACAGTACGCTGTCCCCGAAATACTGAATCATTATGATCAGCGTTCATTAAGAGGAACATATACTGCCGGTTCCAGAACATTCTTATATGCCGGACGGATGATCTTATCTGCATTAATGAGCTCTTCCATACGGTGTGCACTCCATCCTACGATACGTGCAACTGCAAACATCGGTGTATATAATTCCAGTGGCAGATCCAGCATACTGTACACAAAACCGCTGTAAAAGTCTACATTGGCGCTTACACCTTTATAAATACGACGCTCTTCTGCAATTACTTCAGGTGCCAGACGTTCCACCATAGAATACAGGGCATAATCTTTCATTCTGCCTTTTTCCCTTGCCAGAGTTTCCACATATGCCTTGAAAACTTCAGCTCGCGGATCAGACACTGAATAAATCGCATGTCCCATTCCATAGATCAGTCCCTTCCGGTCAAATGCCTCTTTATGAAGAAGTCTCTTCAGATATGTCCGGACCTCGTCTTCATCCTTCCAGTCCTTAACTTCCTTCTTCATATCATCAAACATCCTGACAACTTTAATGTTGGCACCGCCATGCTTTGGTCCCTTTAATGAGCCAAGTGCTGCGGCAATCGCAGAATATGTATCAGTTCCTGATGAGGAAACCACATGAGTTGTGAATGTAGAGTTATTACCTCCGCCATGTTCCATATGAAGGATAAGCGCAATATCCAGGATCTTTGCCTCCAGATGTGAATACTTCTTATCCGGGCGAAGCATTCTCAGAATGTTCTCTGCTGTGGTAAGTTCTTTCTTCGGATTATGGATATAGAGACTCTTATCTTTAATATAATGGTTATAAGCCTGATATCCATAAACAGATAAAAGCGGAAATACACTGATCAGATTCAGACACTGTCTGAGCACATTCGGCAATGATGTATCGTCAGGATTGGTATCATAAGAATATAAAGTAAGCACACTTCTGGAAAGCCCGTTCATGATATCCTTGCTCGGAGCCTTCATTATAACATCACGCACAAAATTTGTAGGAAGTGACCGCTGATTTGCCAGAAGCTGTGTAAAATCTGCAAGCTGTTTCTTATCCGGAAGACTGCCAAATAATAAAAGATAGGTAACTTCTTCAAATCCATATCTGTCATCTTCGATAAATCCTCTGGTAAGATCTTTGATATCATATCCTCTGTAGGAAAGACTTCCAGCACATGGAACTTCTTTGCCATCAACGATCTTTGTGGCTTTCACATTAGAAACCTGAGTCAGGCCTGCAAGAACCCCTTTTCCATTAATATCACGAAGACCTCTCTTCACATCATATTTTGCATACAGAGAAAGATCCAGACTTGTATGTTCCTTGCAAACCTCCGTCAAATTTTCAATTTCAGGTGTTACTTTGGTTTTAAATCCCGCCATGTAATAAATCTCCTTTCTTCACAATTCTCTCGATAATGATTCCCTCCTCGTTTCTGTCATCGCAACAATTTGCAGATGCACATCTCTGTAAATATTATAGCATTTTTTTCTCTTTCGGTCTACATCTTATATATTCTGTTTCTGAACATAAAAAACCAGATTACCGCTTACTGTTCACGCACTACTGTCCTGCGAAGCAGTTATTCGGTTATGAGCAAGTAGCGAAGCGGATTGCGAATATCCGCTTGACTTTCCATTTGCAGTTTCTTACGGATACATGTCAATATAAGAACCGAAACGTACAGTGCGAATTTACGCAGTTTTTATAAATATACTGTATTTTTTAGAAATTGCTATAAATTGTATGGATGATTTTTAACATTTTCTCATACTTGGTGCCATTTCGCAAGTACAAATTTTGTTCAAAAAATTTTCATAAAAAAATTTTCATTTGGCTCTTTCCATTTGTAACACTTTAGTGTATAATAACGTCGATTTAAAAAATAATTATACGATGGACGAGGAGGAAATCATAATGTCTTATACTGAAGAAGTATACGAAAGAGTCGTAGCACAGAATCCAAATGAGCCTGAATTCCATCAGGCAGTAAAGGAAGTTTTAGACTCCCTTAAAGTCGTAATCGACAAAAATGAAGAGAAATACCGCAAGCTTTCCATTCTGGAACGTCTTGTTGAGCCTGAAAGAATCATCTCTTTCCGAGTTCCGTGGGTAGACGATAAAGGTGTTGTACAGGTAAACAAAGGTTATCGTGTACAGTTCAACAGTGCGATCGGACCATACAAAGGTGGTTTAAGATTCCATCCGTCAGTAAACCAGGGAATCCTTAAATTTTTAGGTTTCGAACAGATTTTCAAGAACTCCCTTACAGGTCTTCCGATCGGTGGCGGTAAAGGTGGTTCAAACTTTGATCCTAAAGGAAAATCTGACAGAGAAGTTATGGCATTCTGCCAGAGCTTTATGACAGAACTTTCCAAATATATCGGTGCTGATATGGACGTTCCTGCAGGTGATATCGGTGTAGGCGGACGTGAGATTGGTTATCTGTACGGACAGTACAAGAGAAACCGCGGATTATACGAGGGTGTTCTCACAGGTAAAGGTCTTTCCTACGGTGGATCTTTAATTCGTACACAGGCTACAGGATATGGTCTTGTATATATGCTGAACGAAATGGTTAAAGCTAAAAACGACACAATCTCCGGTAAAACTCTCATCGTAACAGGTTCCGGTAATGTTGCCATCTACGCAGTAGAGAAAGCTGCCGAACTTGGCGGTAAAGTTGTTGCTATGTGCGACTCCAACGGATATATCTACGATCCGGAAGGAATCAAACTTGACATCGTTAAAGATATCAAAGAAGTAAAACGTGGACGTATCAAAGAATACGCAGATCGCGTAGAAGGCGCTACTTATACAGAAGGAAAAGGTATCTGGAACATCAAATGTGATATCTATCTTCCATGCGCAACCCAGAATGAACTTGACCTTGATGCTGTTAAGATCCTTATTGCAAACGGATGCAAATATGTTGCAGAAGGTGCAAATATGCCTACTACCCGCGAGGCAACTGATTACCTTATGGCAAACGGTGTAACATTTATGCCTGGTAAAGCAGCTAATGCCGGTGGTGTTGCTACTTCCGCACTTGAAATGTGCCAGAACTCTGCAAGACTTTCCTGGACAGCAGAAGAAGTTGATACAAAACTTCATCAGATCATGGTTGATATCTTCCATAAAGTTGATGATGCTTCCAAGCGTTATGATATGGAAGGCAACTATGTTGCAGGCGCTAATATCGCAGGCTTCGAGAAAGTTGTAGATGCTATGATCGCTCAGGGTATTGTTTAATTTATTTTAGTTAATTACCCCCATAAAAATACACATAAAGAGCCGGCGGGATATTATTCTCGTCGGCTCTTTATATTTGCCCGTAAATCCTTTCACACAGAGCATTCATACATTACTGTTCACACAGAACTCTTATTTAATTCATAAACTTCTTCAGCTCGTCCATAAAAGTACTGACATCTTTAAATTCTCTGTATACAGACGCAAAACGTACATAAGCAACTGCATCCAGATCTTTCAAATGTTCCATAACGATCTCACCAATTCTGGTGCTGGAAATCTCTTTCTCTTCGGTATTAAAGATTTCTCCCTCTATGGCATCCATCATCTCTTCAATCTTATCTATGGATATTGGTCTTTTATAGCAGGCTCTCAGAATTCCCGACTGAATTTTACTGCGATTATACTGTTCTCTGTTCTGATCTTTTTTGATCACAGTAAGCGGAATACTTTCCACCTTTTCATATGTGGTAAATCTCCTTCCGCAGGCATCACACAAACGACGGCGACGGATAGAATTGGTATCTTCTACCGGTCTGGAATCAACTACTCTCGTATTATCCTGATTACAAAATGGACACTTCATACGACGTCCCCCTTTAATTCGTATTACTGTTTTCTGCTTATGTACTATATACTTGATTCGGTTAAACGGCTACAAATACGTTACTGTTCACTCCATTCTCAGTAACACAAATACAAACAGTTATATATAGTTTTATTATACTGTATTTCTATTTAAGGTGTCAATAAAAGGACTTGCATAAATTTTTGCAAAAATACATAAATTGTTATCAAACGCATATCAGATTCTGAAAGCATTGGCACGACAGTCTGATTTTAACCGGAAGGACTGTATCTGATTTATGAAAATCTGTGAATTAAAGCAAAAAGAAGTAATTAATATCTGTACCTGCCGCAGTCTCGGATGTCCCATTGATGCGGAATTTGACTGCAAAAGCAGTCAACTCACCGCCCTTATACTTCCAGGCCCCGGAAGATTCTGCTGCCTGTTCGGACGTGATAATGAATATATCATTCCCTGGGAATGTATCAGCCAGATCGGGGACGATATCATCCTTGTGAAAATAGACGAAGAAAAATGTTTCCATAAAGGCTGATATTTCACCGCAGAGAATTGTCAAGGACCTATATTTTTTATATTTTCCCGGTCAAAGTATAAATCCACTGCTATATGAGAATCATTCTTACTGAAGTATATGACAACTATTCGGCAGCCACTGTCCTTTTTTTATTTTCTGAAATGATTTCGGAGGATCCTGGCTCATATCTGCGAATAGTCGGTTTACATCCAGAGATAATAAGGAGGATTCAATAAGATGGCACTGAACAAAGTTGAAATCTGCGGAGTCAATACGTCGAAACTTCCTGTTCTTACAGCAGAAGAAAAAGCGGAACTGTTCAGACGAATCAAAAACGGCGATGAACAGGCACGTGAATTGTACATTAAAGGAAATCTACGTCTTGTTCTCAGCGTAATACGACGATTTCAGAACAGCAGCGAAAATGCCGATGACCTTTTTCAGATCGGATGTATTGGTCTGATCAAGGCCATTGACAACTTTGATACCACTTTACAGGTAAAATTTTCCACTTATGCAGTTCCAATGATCATAGGCGAAATCAGGCGATATCTCAGGGATAACAACAGTATCCGCGTCAGCCGTTCTCTTCGTGATATTGCATACAAAGCAATCTATACCCGCGAAAATTATATGAAGCAGCACCTGAAAGAACCTACAGTTACCGAAATTGCACAGGAAATTGGTATCGAAAAAGAAATGATCGTATATGCCCTTGATGCTATCCAAAATCCTGTGAGTCTCTTTGAACCGGTCTATACAGAAGGCGGTGATACTCTTTATGTCATGGATCAGATCAGTGACAAAAAAAACAAAGAAGAACGCTGGATTGAAAATCTTGCTCTCCGCGAAGCTATGCAGAGGCTGAACAGCCGCGAAAAGCATATCATAGAACTGCGCTTCTACGAAGGAAAGACGCAGATGGAAGTAGCTCAGGAAATCGGCATCTCCCAGGCACAGGTCAGTCGTCTCGAAAAAAATGCACTGAAATCCATGCGTAATTATCTGCGTCCATAAAATGATAATTCAAGATCCGTATTCAGAAAAGCAGCCTGGCCCAATACCTGCCAGACTGCCTTACATATCTTTTAAAATATACCGTTTTCCGCCTCTTTCCAATGAGGTTCTGATCTGTCTGTGAAGCTTTAATGAAGCTTTAACATTTCAACAAATTCTGCCAGTTTTCTATATTAAATATCTGCTTCACATCCAGAGCCCCTGACATTGCAGGAAAGAACTTCTTCATATCAGTAAATACCAGAGCATAGTCGAACTTTGACATTCCGATCATCCTGCGAAGCTCACGCCTGTAAAAATCCAGAAGCATCTCCGGCACTTCTGTTTTCTTAGATTTCATAAACTTTTTATGACATACATATTCTTCGTCCGTAGCCGGGTAGGAACGCTTCCAGTATAAAACCCTGATTTCTTTTGGCAGACTATCCAGTTTCTCAGAAGACTCCTCTTCTTTTGCACCATTCCCGATCAACGTCACATCAAAATGCTCATAATCCACTTTGTTCAGAAATTCATAGAATGCTTCTGTCTCCTGTGTATCACTGAAATCTCCTGCATATACCAGAAGTTTTACTTTATCTGTCTGATTCAGATATATCGGATTTACCGGTTCTTTTCCATCAAGCAGGACTTCTGCTATACGTTTGCATGCTTTTCCATCATCTCTCGGACATATCTGTTCTCTTGCTTTTTCATACTTCTCTTTACAGGAAGCAGCCACTCCCGGAAGATCCTTCAGAAGTTCACCAAGCTTCTCAGGGGTAGACACTGCCGGTCCCGGAAGTTTGTCAAATCCGAAGTACAGACCTCTGTAATCTTCAAAATTCTCCGCATCCGGTACATAAAACAGAATCGGTTTTCCTGTCAACATGAAATCATAAAAAATACTGGAATAATCAGAAATCAGTACATCTGTCACTGACAAAATCTCATTTGTATCCATTGTTGCAGGAATAAATTTTGTCTGCGCATCACCAGGTTCCATGGCATTCTCTTTCATATAGTGATATACGATCTGATGAAGCTTGACAAATATCTGATATTCATTTGTATCTATACTGTTCTCCATTACATTGATCAGCTTATAGACATCCTGCAAATCTGTATCCGGACGGCTGTATTGTTCGCCTCTCCATGTCGGTGCATAAAGAATAATCTTTTTATCTTCCTTTACGTCCACTCCGCAATCCTTAAGTTCCTGTATCACTTCTGCTCTGTCACTGTCAAAAAGCTTATCATTACGCGGGAAGCCCTCTTCCAGCACTGTGCCTTCATACAGATTCTGCATTTTATACGAATCTTTGTATGCTGTCTTTGTCATATAAGGTCCGGAGGAAACTATATAATCTGCACTGAGCAGATTTCTTGCTGTATTTCCCTGAGAAATATTTGCTCCCGGAATATCAAATCCCATATTCTTCAGAGGAGTTCCATGCCAGGTATCGATCAGTACCTGACCTTCTCTTTTAAGGAAATAGCTTGGAAAGCTTACGTTATTTACCAGATATTTCACTGTCGCAAGTTCCTTACAGTATTCCTTTGATTTATATTTTACAAATCGCACGTTCGGGTATTGTTCGTATTTTTCAATCTGTTTTCTGTTATCCTCGAAGTCCTCAAGCACCCAGATATGGGTATAATCCTGATACTCTTCTTTTTCAAGAAGATACAAAAACAGAGCATAAGGATTACAGATCATACCACGTCCGCCAAAAGCTTCATAAAGAATTGTATTATCTCTTATCTGGTATTCTTTTACAAACTCGGCATAGCTGGTTCTAAGCGGATATTTCTCCCTGCACTCCAGAATCTGTTCTTCATTTTTCATATAAAAGGTCTTGATTCCCATTACACGATTAAAAAGACGATTCCACTCTTTAACTGCCTTCTCAATGGCAAAGTCCTCAGATTTCCAGATTGCATTTCTGGACATCTCTCTGCGGAGTTCTTCATCATGTGCCAGCTTCAGCATCGCATCTGTAAATTTCTTTGTATCAAAAGCTTCCGGCAGGTATCCTGTTTTTCCATCATCGATGATCAGATCCATCGCTCCTGTATGGAATGCGATGACAGGAAGACCAAATTCAAAGGCTTCCATGATAACCATCGGCCATCCTTCCCACCTGGACGGAAGAAGGAAAACAGAAGAATTCAGATAATACTTCTCCGGCTCATTTGTATAACCGACAAAATTAACTCTGTCCTCAATACCACGTCTCTTTGCATCCGCCACAATCTGATTCCAGAGATCACCGGCTCCGATAATATCCAGCTGCCATTCATCATCCTGCTTACAGAACTCTTCAAAAGATTCCATCATCAGATCAAGACCCTTGGCATATACAAATCGTGTAGCCATAAGGAAACGCTTGGATTTTGGATCGCATTTTCTCTCACTCACGAAGCTTCGGGGATTAATTTTAACTTCTGTATCAATATCCAGAAATTTTTTGTAATCGCGCTTATCATAGTCACTGAGAACAATGTATCTGTCCAGCTTCGGCAGATATTCCTGGAGCAGACATTCCTGTTTCCAGAATACGACATTAGGAACATCAAGATATCCGGCATAACAGTTATGCTGCCATCCGATTGTCTTTGCATTCAGCTCCGGCGCCAGCATACCCAGACGAAGGCTTAAACTTGCAGTTGTGATAATAATATCATAATTCTGCTCATTTAAATATTTTACCCATTTTTCTCTGGTCTTTTTCGGGAAAATCGCATCTGCCAGAATATCATTATATTTTTCTTTATTAAAAATCCCATATTTGGCATTCAGTTTCTGAACAAGATAACGCCAGCAGAAAGCCGGTGTATGATGTCGATTGACAAACTCATTATTATCAATAAAGTCAACCTTGATATCCTCACTCATATGATACATATTCCGGTCTTCTTTAAATCTGTCCTGATATACCATGATCGTCACATCATGCTCTTTTACAAGTTCATTCGCAAGAAGTGTGACAACTCGCTTAGTTCCGCCAAGATCAAATATCTTGGTGCACCAAATACATATTTTCATTTATCTTTTTCTCCTGTTATGACTTTCTGATATCTGTATCCTATAGCAATTCCATAAAATAATGCAATCAAGACAGTTCAGCAGAGTGTGAAGGACAAGGAAGATATCTGCAGGCGTGCTGACGCACGGCAAAGATATCTGACGCAGGACTTCACGCTATGATGGACTGGATTGTTTGCAGTAATTTATGGAATTGCTATAATATCATTACATTGTAATGTTAAAATAATCCAACACACGCTGGCAGTAATTGTCACACACATTATGTGTTTTTGCTCTTACACTGGCACGCTGTTCTTTATAATTATCTTTTCCGTTTTTAATATCCAGGATGAAATTCTCAAAATCCTGCATATTATACATATGTTCGCCAGGCATATATTCCAGCGGATCATCAAACACCCATCCTCTGGATTCCGTATAAGCCTCATAATCATCCAGTGTGAATCCAAGCGGTCTGTCTAACAGCAGATAATCGATCGCAACAGAAGAATAGTCAGAAACCAGCGCATCCGAACAGTTGATAAACTCATAAAGCTGCAGTCCGTTATCCGCAAGATCTCTGTTCTCCAGATAAACAATATTGGTAAGGACATTCTCACCAAAATCATAAGGTACCTGAAGGTAATGCTTCTTGATAACAATAAGAATATGATTCTCCTTACAGAACTTATTCAGTTCCAGAAGCTTATCTGCATCATCAATGATAGGAATATTGAATTCATTATTTAAGGTTTCCTCGTTCAGACGCTCACTGGAAGCATGTCTGTAGGTTGGCATCCACAGGATCAGTTTCTCGCTGTCTGTTTCCTTCAGAAGTTTCTTTTTATATTCATCTGCACGTTCACTGCCCTTAAGCATCATATCATAACGGGGATATCCAAACGAGAGCAGTTTTTTGGAAGTACATCCAAAAAATTCCATTTTGGTCTTAATGAAAATGTCCCCCGGTACCAGACAATAATCAAAGAAAACCTTACGCCCGTTCTTATTTGCCTTGTAACCACAGCCATGCCAGAGATCGATAAAGAGCTGATTTCTTCTCGACATACCAATCCAGTTAAAAGCCTGGGTGTAAAAAATATATTTTGATGTCAGTGCATATTTATATGCTTCTGCTCTTCGGATCGTGGAACCTTTCTTAAAGTTCTGCACAAATTTCACATTTTCAAACTGATATTCTTTATATTTAGACGGTTCATGGACCAGCCATACAATCTCATACTTTTTGTTGTATCCTTTCTCAATAAGATAGTCAAACAAAGCACGACCATTATCCGTAAAATCATCATTTGTTTCAAAGAGCATTCTATTCTCTACAAGTGCAGGGGGGAATTTCTTAAGGCGTCTGATCTTGCGATTATCATATAATCCATAGGTCACAGTTGCCCATGTCTCCTGCAACATGGCTTTTCTTCCCTTTTGAACTCTGACCTTGTTAATCTTGTTAATGGATTTTTTCAGTTTTTTTATTTTCTTTTTTATTCTTTTTTTCATATCTGGCTCCCTAGAATTCTTTTAATTTCTCACGAAGCATCGTTGAGGATGTATCTTTGGTATATGGCAGAAATACCAGCTTAGCGCCCAGCTCTTCCATTTCTTTTCCGGTCTTCTCCCAACGTGCATTGCCCTTCCAGTCATCTCCGATATAGATTTCATTAAAGTGGACTTTTTCCCATACCTGCTTTTTGTCCAGGGTTGTCGTCACGATCACCTCATCAACATATCTGATGGCCCGTACAATCTCTGCCCTTTCTTCCAGCGGAACGATCGGTCTTTTGTTTTTATATGACTCTACCAGATCATCCGCATTCACACCGACAATCAGATAATCGCAATGTTTTTTTGCATTTCTGATCAGGTTCAGATGTCCTATATGAAACATATCAAAGGTTCCCTGTGTATATCCTATTTTTTTCTCCATTACATTCTCCCTGTTTTATTGCATTAATAGATAACTGTTCTCTTCGCAGTCATATAACAGCTACAATTGTAAATAATCTGCAAGCCTTTTGCAATAGTTTTCTGTTTTATTGTGCATCTGTTTCAGATTCTTTGCTCTCTCCTGCCGGTAACTGTCTGTTCCATCAGTCAGATGTTTCATAAATTTTCTGATATCACAGGCATTATAGATTTTCTCACCCGGCATATATTCCAGCGGATCTTCAAATACAAATCCCCTTTTTTCTTTATATATATTGTAATCCGCAAGCACATATCCAAGCGGTCTGTCCAACAGCAGATAATCTACTGCCACTGACGAGTAATCAGAGAGCAGACCGTCGCTGATCCCTATCAGTTCATAAAGTTTTATCTGTTTTTTCTCCAACAGGGCTTCCGCAACATAACGTATATTGGTAAACTCCTGTTCATTCTCATCCCATTCCGTCTGAAGCGGATGCTTCTTTATGATCAGAATAATCTCCTGCTCCCTTAGATAACTGTCCAGTTCTTTCAGCTCGTTCATATTCTGTATTGCCGGAAGCTGACAGGGAAGCTCAATTTCATTTTCCGCACACCCTCCCAGATCACTTTTTCTGAAAGTCGGCATCCACAGAACAGCTTTTTTCCCTTTCCATCCGAACAGACTGTCCAGAATTTCATCCTTACTCATTGACGGATGCAGCATCCAGTCATATCTGGGATATCCCATCATTAACAGACTGTCCGGTTCGCAGTTCCATAGTCCGGATTTCGTTTTCACAAATACCGGTCCGGGAACAAGTGCATAGTCAAAATCAGGCTTTATATTCTGTTTTTTCTTTCCCTGCTCTGCATCTTTATAACCGCACCCATGCCACAGATTTACAACTGTCTGTCCTTTACACCGATACCTGTTCAGTCCTGCACTGTTATGAGAATAAAAGAAAAATCCGGCTGTAGCACCATAATAATATGCCAGCGGACTGCTCCATCCATATTTATTTTCAGCAGTTACAAATTTTACATTTCCGGTATTCTGATTTCTGAATTTTCTTTTTTCAGAAACCAGCCAGATGATCTCATATTTTTTATTATACCCGGAACTTATAAGATATTCATAAAAAGCTTCCGGATTATCTGTGCAGTCCATCATTTCCCGATTTTTAAACACAAGCCGGTTTTTCTTTACTTTTCCAAAACGCACAGTCAGCTTTCCAATGACCTGCTGCTCTGTTTTTGTCATAAAACGACCGATATAGTGCAGGATCATTCCGAAAAAGCCCAGCCTTTCCGTATATTTTTTAATCGCACTTTTTGTCATACATGCCTCCGGAATCTTTGTAAGATAATTCAAATGCAGACTTTTCGGGAAGGATACTCTCAAAAGAATCTTTGATATTTCTTTTCTGTTGTCTGAAATCTCCTATATTTTCCGTATCATTTATACACAATATTTTACACTTCTGATTTCTGAGTACATCATGTATCTGCCGGTCGTGAAGACCTATGGTAAAAAATTTCCCGATTTTCGGTGATTGAGGTTCATATTTTCCCTCCATATACTGCCAGTATTTCATCACATACTGATTTACATCCCCCGGAGAACGGAATCGTGTCCTGCATACTCTGTCCAGCACTTCGCCTTCTTCCCTCCACACTTCTTCAAAGGTACTCTTCAAAAAAGAGCTTGAGATATGAGAATATTTAAAACTGGAAAACTCCCTGTACGGAAGCATCAGCATATTTCTGAATACCATTTTTCCATATGCAGGATGAAACCATTTTTTCCAGTTTCTGCCAATCACTTCTCTCTTTGAATAATGCATATTTACAAGTGCCGCATTGTTCATAAGAATGCAGGCAAACGGATTATTGATATCATCCTGTACCAACGCTGTTTCTATACAATAGTCTCTTGGAAGACCATTTCTGAAAAAGTCTTCCGGTTCCATTTTATTTATGATGAAGGTATCATCATTAAAATATACAAACTGTTCGGATAAACCTCGGATCCGATGCATATTCAATTCAATGGGATGACTGCTGAATGTGGGCAGATACTGCTTCGGAATATAATCCTCGTGTTTTACAACTGTCAGCTTCGGATGATCTGTATTCAGCCAGGAAGGGATATGCCCCCATGTCACAAAATATATATGATTCACCCATGGAGCAAATTTTTCAACACCTCTGAACCAATACTGCAGATTTTCCCAGTCCCGAAATCTACTGTCCTGTGTCTGGTCATTTTTAATTCCCAGATACTCATTTCTCTGCTTTATCCAGGCTGAGTCTGATCCATCCACCCATGGCAATACAAAATCAATCTTGTCCATCTGTAATTTACCTCGTATGATAATATAAATCTTTCAAACGTTTTGCCTCTGTCTCAATGTTAAAATGCGTATCTGACAGCCGCTTCTTTATCAGATCAGCCGCTTCTCTGTTCATAGAACTCATTGCCATCACTGCTGCCGCCCACTGTATATTATCTCTGTCAAGTGACAGCCGTCTGACTCTCTCAGGAAAAACAACTGCCTCCTCAGACACCGCCTCTGACATTACGCAGGTAAGTCCATTTGCCTGGGCTTCAATAAGCGCAAATGGCACACCCTCAAAAACAGACGGAAACAGAAAAACATCCATAGCAGATAAATACCTGCGGATATTCTCCTGTTTACCGGCAAAATATACCTTATCTTCCAGTCCTTTCTGCACTGTTTTCTCTTTTATCTCTTTGTACAGACCTTCCTTTGGACCTACCAGACACAGCATCACATCTTTTTTTTCGGAAACGATCTGTTGGAAAATATCAAGCATTCTGTCATGATTCTTCGGAATATCAAATCTTCCGACATGACCGATCACTGTTTTATTTTCCCATCCCAGTTCCTTTCTGAGTGAATCTCTGTCTTTTTCTGAAAAACTGAACTTCTCTGCCTGAATGGCATTATTGATCAACGTAACCTGACCGCTTTGGAAAGCTTTATCTCCAAACAGCCACCTGCCCGCCATTTCTCCGCATGCAATCCTGTCAGTAGCATATTTTGCAATCTTTGGTCTGTTCCAGTTGTCCATGATTTTTCTGATCAGTCCGGGACAGGAAGAGCTGTGGCTGTGCGCAATTATCTTTGGCACTTTCATTGTATGAGCCACACGTAACGGAACAATATTTGCAGCTGAAAGCATATTTACATGTACTGCATCATATTTTGTTTCTTTTAATATTTTTTTCAGTTCTTTTATATAGCCCTGATAGTTCTTTTTTACATTTGGAATATAGTAGATCCTTCCACCCAATTTCCTGATTTCCTCTTCATATGCAATTTTATCATACATACACACAAAATCAAACTGTATATCCATATGCACCAGAACTCTATAGTAATTCATCACAAATGCTTCCAGACCTCCGGCAACATTTCCCATTCCAATCTGCAGTATTTTCATGATACGCTCTCCCATCCGTCACTATTGTCCACTCTGAATCCTATTGCGATCCTCTCGAAAAATCATTCCCGTACCGCATAATGTTCCGTCACCTTTTTCTTTAACAGCCGTATCAGTTTCTGATATCCTGTAATCTTCTTAAGAAAATCCAGGCAATAACTGATTCCCAGCGAAATCACAAGAACTGCAACAGGAATCAGCCAGAATTTTTTTAATGCAAATACATATTTTCCCAGAGAATCTCTCACAAATGTATGTACCAGCCAGATGTTCATGGAATGCTTGCCCAGATACTGAAGGAACAAGGATACAGGCGTAATCCTGAACAAATATTCAACGCAAAAGAGAATCAGCAGGAATGGAACAAGTGCATACCGGAATTCCCAGAAAATTTTCAGGTCGATTTTATGGTACAGGAAAAAGCCGGCACACAGTAAAGCAGACAAACAGATGAATTTTAATTTTTTCCGCCTGTATTCATGCAATTTTTGAAAGAAATTATATTTACAGCATAACATTCCTGCCACAAATATCAAAAGAAATGAATATGGCTTTGAGCCTCCCTGAAATCCAATACCTAAAATTCTCGGAAGCAAAAAGATAACTGCAATACAGAATATGCCTCCAAATTTCTCAATCGTCCCATCTAACAGAGGAAGCAATATAATAAATACAAACGCAGCACTCATATACCACCATGCTCCGTTAAGACTTTCAGTCTCCAAAAGTCTGGAGATTCCCAGTATATCTGCAAATACGGCGAATCCTCTTTCATAAAAGGTTTCTCCCCACTTGCTCGGATCCTTAAGTCCAAATCCAAAGTAAATAAGATAGGATACAGCTGCAGTAAACCAGAATCCGGACATAGTGGAAAGAAGATGTCCGGATATCCATTCTGATACTGCATACTTTTCTTTATTTTTCATTTTAGCCGAATATCCATACATCAGCCCGTAACCGGATACAAATGCAAATATTGCCACGCAGATCTTACAGCATTCCGCAATAGCAACAAGCTGTTCTGTTGTCAGCCCGCACAGATCCACCTGATATCTTTCGATTCTGTCTGCAAGACGGTAGCAGTGGTGAAAGATCAGCAGTAACACTGCAAGACCTTTTAAAGCTGCTGAATCTTCTTTTTTTAATCCGTTTGTCATATACTCCTCCGGATATTTCTGACTTCTTAAATTTTTTCTCTGTCAGACAGATATCTCTGTCTGTCCCTGTCAGTTAGTCATTTTCTCATACTGTTCAGAAATCGTATCAATATCTCCGTAAGCGATCAGTTTTCCTTTTTCAAGGATCATCGCCTTATTACAGATTCTCTGAACCTGTGCCAGAGAATGAGAGACAAACAACACTGTTACACCCGAATCAAACATGCTGAGTACTTTCTTCTCACTCTTCTTACGGAATTTCGCATCACCTACAGATAATACCTCGTCCAATATCAGAATTTTGGGAGAAACCACTGTAGCAATCGAAAATCCAAGTCTGGATTTCATACCTGATGAATAGTTCTTGATCGGCACATCAATAAAATCCTTCAATTCGGAAAATTTCACGATCTCATCATACTTCTCATCAATAAATTCTTTGGAATATCCAAGCATTGCTCCGTAAAGATAAATATTTTCCCTTCCTGTATACTGTTGATCAAATCCTGCACCCAGTTCCAGAAGCGGAACCATCTTCCCATGTTTTGTAACTGAACCTTCTGTTGGTTTGAAAACGCCTGCGATAACCTTAAGAAGAGTACTCTTTCCTGCACCATTCAGTCCGAGGATTCCTACCCTGTCTCCTTTTTCCACTGTAAAGCTCACATTCTGCAAAGCCCAGAATTCATTATATTTAATCTCTTTTTTAATTGACTTGATAATATAATCTTTCAGACTGTCTACTTTCTCTTTGCTGAGATTAAATTTCATACTCACATTATCAACAATAATCGCTGGTTGTTTGCTCATTTTTTCTCCTTATTTTTCAAAAATAATTCGTTCCGCTGCCCCGCAGCTTTCTGTCTCAGTTCTCAGATGTAAAGAATAAAATCATCCTGTTTCTTCTTGAAGCAGAATAATCCAATCACCATTGCCACAACGGAAAAGATAAGTGCATATGCAAAATAATGAATATTCATCGCTTTTCCAAATACTGAACATCTGAAAATATCAATCACACAATACAATGGGTTATATTTCAGTATCCATGCCCATCCACTCTTCAAAAGCTTTTCAGGATAATAGAAAATCGCACATGTATACATAACCAGCATAAGTGCTACAGACCAGAGATATTCCATATCTCTGAAAAATACACCTATTGTTGCCAGAATCATTCCGCATCCATATGACATAACAAGAATCAGTATCAGTGCGATTGGTGCCTGAAGCAGATAGAACGTAGGCTTTACACCAAGTATCACACTCACCATTGCCAGTACGATCAGTGAGATCAGAAAGATCACATAGTTAAAAAGCACACTGGACAGCGGATACAAATATTTGGGTACATATACCTTTTTGATCATTGCCGAGTTCTGACGTATAGATTTCAAAGCGGCCTTGGTGGACTGTGAAAAGAAACTGTACAGGAGTCGTCCGGTCAGGATATATACAGGAAAGGTCCTGTCTGTATTTCCATACAAAGTACCAAATACAATTGTAAGCACGATCATGGTAAGCAGCGGCTCCAACATAGACCATATCATTCCCAGATAAGAACGTCTGTATTTCAGCTTAATCCCTTTTTTTACCAGTTCTGACAGAAGAAACCGGTATTGCATAAAATTATCAACGTATTTTTTCATGTCCTCTCCATTATTTCTGTTTTTTATTTCATTTTATAATTCTTTTGTGCAGAAATCTGTTATCGTCAGGCGGATATTTGCAATCCGCTTCGCAGTTTATTTTCTTTTTGCCGGACAACTGTCTCTACACAAAACAAACCACCTTGTACTGTATCATATTCTCTGATGTCTTGCAACCGGTATCCGTAATTTTGCGCAAAATAAAATCCCAATCTTTCCTGTCATTTTATGGTTATCCCATAAAATAATATAAAAGATCAGGATTTTTATATGTCATGCCAGTCAGTTAAAATGATCCACTGGAACCCCCATGCGTCTCACCCGAAGAACTTGTATGGGTACTGCTTCCACCGCCACCGGAACTCTCTTCCTTCGGCTTCGCCGTACGTGTGACCTGATGATACAGAAATATATCCCGGCTTCTGTTAATATGAAGACTTCCGTCTTTCATATAATCTGCTGCATCCGGCTTCATATGTACAGTCTTCATCCGGCTTCTCATTACTCCGGTTACGATCAGCGCGATCACAAATCCGACCACAAGCGAAATGAGAAATATCATATAAAAAGGGATGGTTTCCTCCGGCAGATTTTCTACATCGTACGGTTCTCCGCTCTGTGCCTGAATGATAAATTCTTCGCACAGATCAGCAAACTTCATAAAGCCCTCATAATACTCACCATCGGATAAATATGACACAAAGTTATCCGTCATATATTCCTGTCCTGCATCAGTAAAAATCTGAATAGCCTCTCCATGTGTGGAGATACACCGCTTACGTTCTGACATGGTTATCAAAAACAATATACCACTCTTGTCCTCTCCCATGCCATAGTCATTATAATCAAAGAAATCATCCGCATAATCCTGCGGAACTGCACCATCCAGAGTCTCCTCTGTGACAACCACAACATCACAACCGTAGTCCTCGCTGACCTGATCCAGTTTCGCCTCCAGTTCTTCTTTCTGCCCATCATCTAACAGATCTGCAAAATCTGCCAGCCTTTCTGTATGCACTTCTTCTGCCGCATAAACATTTTCTGAAAATGCTTCCGTCACAAATCCTGTTGTACCTGATACAGTAAGGACAGAAGCCAGAAATACAGGTATGATCTTTTCCTTCAGCATATCTTTCGTCCTCCCCTAAAAAATCAGCAGTCCGGCAAGGCACAAAACAACCGTAAATACAGCGGTCAGTCCGGCAAGCCATTTCAAATAAATTCCCCTGTCAATCGGAAGGTCTCCTGTCATTTTTCCGGTTTGTCCGTTCATTGCAAATATATATTTCTTATCTTTCCATGTTGTATTCAGAATCCATACCGGATACAGTGCATACTGTGCTTTTCCGCCTGAAATATTTACGTTTGTATTTTCGGGAACAACAGAAGCATAACCCTTCACTGTATCTGCCAGTACTTCCTCTGCGCTCTTTTTCATACGGTCATGTGCCCTGTTGATGCTCTCTTTTTCACTGACATCATACTTATCTGCCAGATATCCGGAAAGATATGCGGTCTGAAAATCCACAGACTCTGAAATTTTAAATGGTTCAATGGATTCCATCAAATCATCTGCCATCTTTTCTGATCCATCTACAGGTACAGAAACGAATGTCATCTCTCCGCTTCGCTCCACAGAATAGTAGCTGGTCTCCGTATAATCATAATCATGGTCACTCCACATTCTTACCTTTGTCGCCTTATAACGCACATCAGCATCAACATCCCCGTCAAAAAGCCAGAACGGAACATACAGCCCCTTAATCTCATCAATATGATTTTCCCTGCGAAATGCTTTTGGCAAAAATGTTCTTCCCTTAATATGCCTGTAATATGCTTCTTTTGCCGCTTTCTTATCCAATTTGAACGGAATCACCAGATCCGGCCTTAATGCACCTTTAAACTTCTCTGTCATAATTACGGGATTTCCACAATACGGACAATTTGATGCTCCTGTATTCTCATCTGCGATAATCTCACCACCACAGGACTGACAGGTATAGACATTCATTCCATCTGTCTCACCTTCCTGCCATTCTCCACCGGCATCTGTCTGCCATCCTGACAGATCATCTTGCTGTCCGGCTTCACGCTCCATCTGCGCATCCAGTTCTTTTAATGTCTCAAGTTCAAATTCTGTATCACAGTATGGACACTTCATTTTCTGGGACTTACTGTCAAATTCTATTGCACCGCCACAGGCAGGGCATTTATATTCTCTCAGATCAGACATAGACATTTCTCCCCCTGCTGTATTTTACTGTCTTGGCTTTCCACATTCTGCACAGAACTTTCCTGTATTTACCGCACCACAGCTGCATGTCCACTTTCCGGTCGGTCTTGGGCTTCCGCATTCAGAACAGAATTTACCGGTATTTACTGCGCCGCAGCTGCATATCCACTCTTCCCGCTGCGGTTTCGGTTTACCACATTCAGAGCAGAATTTTCCTGTATTCTCTGCACCACATTCACATTTCCATGTTCCTGCCCCGGATGCCGGCTGCATATTCTGTGCAGCCGGCTGCTGTGCTGCCTGCTGCTGTGCCCCCATCTGATAGAGATTCTGCATATTCGCTCCACCTGCCTGACCTGCCATGCCCATTCCCATAAATCCGGTCATGGCACCTGCAGTGTTGGAGGCTGCTGATTTCATTGCATCTGCCTGAGCACCGGCAAGTGTCGCTGCTGCCATAGTCGGATCTCTGAGAATGGCATTCTTCTGTGCATCTTTGATAAGCTGTGCATCCTCTTCCGGAAGAGTCACAGGATTCATGGCAATGGAAACAACCGCAAGACCTCTGGTCTGCTGCCATTTTTTCGTAAGGGCTTCATTCATGGCATCGCATAATTCCAGAACATGTCCCGGAATGGCACTTGGACGGATCTGAAGTTCTGAGATTTTTGCAAATGCAGGCTGAAGAGCACTTACAAATTCTGTCTTTAACTGAACTTCAATTTCTTCTCTGTCATACTGCTGTTCAACATTTCCGCACACATTTGTATAAAACAGGAGCGGATCGACAATCTTATAAGAATATACTCCATTACAGCGCACAGATACATCTATGTCAAGACCGATATTTCTGTCAACTACCCGGAATGGGATTGGATTTGCTGTTCCGAATTTATTATCTACCAGTTCTTTTGTATTAAAATAATAAACCCTCTGGTCTTTGCCTGTATCGCCGCCAAATGTAAAACGCTTCTTTACTGTATCAAAAGTCCTGTGGATCCCCTCTCCCAGACTTCCGGCAAAAATACTTGGTTCTGTGGATGCATCATAGGTAAACTGTCCGGGTTCTGCACAAACCTCCACAACCTTTCCCTGTTCTACGATGATCATACACTGACCATCTGCAACAGCAATTCCGGAACCGCTTGAAATAATATTATCACTGCCTTTTTTGTTGGAAGAACGTCCGCCTACTCTCTTCTCACCCTTTACAACCAGAACATCTTTATCTATTGCATCGCAGTAAAAAAACTCCTTCCACTGATCTGCCATTGTTCCGCCAAATGCACCGGCTGCTGCTTTGATCAATCCCATAATTTATATCTCCTTCCTGATTACATATTATTTTATACATATTTCTTACAGATATTTTCTACCCATATTTCCTGTTAGTGTGCCGACAAGTTGATTTCTCGAACAATCTTGCGTCTAAATTTCTTATTTTGTGGGTAATTATGTGTGTTTTTTTACAATATAATATTTTTACAGTTACAAATTGATATTTATAAGTTCATCATATCATACATTTTCCGAATTGTCATGCGCAAAAACTCCTCTTTTCTGTCATTTTGCAACATATGAGCACATAAATCGCTGCTGTCCACTCCACAGTAACTATAATGCGACGCGCAGTTATTCAAAAGTTCATGAATAGCAATATACACTTACAATGTATGAAATCTATAAATTCTTTTTTAATTTCAATATATTTTGTCCGTCTGCATATTCATATGAAACTTCATCCATCATTTCCTTAACCAGAAAAATTCCAAGCCCCCCGATTTTTCTTTTTTCTATATCCAAGGTAACATCCGGATCTTTATTTTCTAATGGATTATAAGGAATGCCTTTGTCTATAAACGTCAGTTCCAGTCTTTCAGGAAAATTCTTTATTTCAACCTGTACAGTTGCCTCTCCGGTTTTTGGCGTATAAGCATAATAGGCAATATTGCCAAATATCTCATCTATCGCAATATCTATCTCCATCTGTACTTTTGCAGAACATCCATTTGCTTCCAGTATGGAATTTACAAAATCTGTAATTACCGCTATATTCTCTATTTTTGCTTCTTCTGTAATACTTTTCAAATCCACTTCTCCTTCCTTCATTCAGTTCAGGTAAATAGAATCCTCCTTTTCGCTGTGCAGTTCTGTATCTTTACAGCCACAGTCATTCGATTGACAGTATGTCTGCAAATCCCGTAATATCGAATACATCCTGTATGATATCACTCACATGAATCAATTTCATAGTTCCTTTTACATTCATAAATTTCTGCATTTTCAGAATAACACGCAGGCCGGCTGATGAAATATATTCAAGCCCTGCAAAATCCAATACAAGTTTCTGAGTATTGATCAACTCTTTCTCGGCAAAAGTATCCAATTCAGGTGCAGTTGCTGTATCTAATCTCCCGGTCAAAAATACCGTATCTTTTGTTCCTTCATTTTTCTTTTCAATTTTCAGACTCATTTTCTCTCTCCTTTTTCAGATAATGTCAAATTTCTGTTCTGTCAGCATCTTCTGCCTCCATCTGTATATTCACTCTATCCACCCTGATATCTGCAAATTGCTCCATTACTGAACAACTCCCATATTTATCATATTCATTGTAACATAAACAGGAGATGAATGCATCATCTCCTGTCTATTATTTATCTGTATTTTTTACGTTACTGTGCAGATATGCACAATTCTACGCTTTCATCTCGGTAACTGAATTACCGAGGATTCCCGCTTATTTTCCTAAAATATTTCCAAATAAAAAGGACTGCCCATTTGTACACTGGCAGTCCCTAAAACAATTCTTACTTATTCTATTATACTAATGCAGCACCTAAAGCTTTGCAAGCATCTGTAGCTTCATCATCTGGCTCTTCCTGGCAGATCACGCTGTCGCATACAAGATTTGCACCTGCTTCTTTACAGGACTCTTCCCAGTTACGCATCCATTCGCCGTCTCCCCATCCATAAGAACCAAACAGAGCGATGTTCTTGCCTTTCAGGGCATCTTTGCATCCGTCAAACATTGGCTCGAATTCTGTATCTTCGAGAACTTCATCTCCCATTGCAGGGCATCCGAAGGCGATTGCATCATATTCAGCAACTTTAGAACCGTCAAAATCCTCACAGGTATGAAGAACAGCTTCGCCGCCTTTTTCCCTGATTCCGTCTGCAACTGCGTTTGCCATTGCTTCTGTGTTTCCTGTGCTGCTCCAATATACAACTGCTACTTTACTCATGATTAAAATCCTCCTTAAATTTGCTCTGCCTTTTTCTTTGCCGCAAAGCCATGATTTATATTATAATAAAAAGTCATACGGCTTTTCTATTATACTGATTCTTAAACGAACTCTCCATCCCTGCTATATTACTGTATATAGCTTCTTTCTTACGCTGCCACCGTCAGCTGACGTACACTTCTTCCCTGATTCCAGAGACGTACATACACGCTGGTACATTTCTTAAATCTGGCAAAAGCCTTTATTGCCTCACATTCATTGCAGTAAACCTTCCAACAACCTACACATTTACAGTTCTGCCCTGCATTCTTGATAAATCCGATCACATCTCCCAGCGGATATCCCAGAAATAATCCGATTTCATGAGGAAAATCTTCTCTCTGGGCCAGGCGGCTTCTCAGTCTCTCAAGTGCATATGCAGGATCTGTACTCTCATACCCATACTTCTTTATGAAATTCGCAACACCAGGTTTCTTCAGATCTCTTTCAAGGCTTGAGAACCGGCAGACATAAATCAGCGCCTTTTTCTCACTCCTGCGAAGTACTGTGAGGGAAACGCCTTTTTCTCTTACACATTCATTAAAGCCTTCTACGCTTTTCCATAATTCTTCCTCAGATTCATATTTATATGTAAAAAGATTTCCGGTTTTAATAGATGCTAATGTAGGTGAACAATGTTCGATCACAGATTTCTCCAACATGTTATGATCCCTTTCTCAATGGCAAAATATTAATTAGGCCATGCTAACTATCTATCAAAAAATAACGCTTTACGAAACATTTTATTGCTTTTGTTTGCTGCAAAGCTTGAATTACTGCTATAAAAAGACCTTCAACAGATCGTTCAGCAATTCGAGTTATTTATGTCTAACTTCATAACTTAATATATACTATCTCTGGTATTCTGTCAAGTTAATTTTGTATAACTTTTTTTTAGTAACTGCCTTTTTTAACCGCATCAAGTAAGTCCCCGGGGTCGGTTGCAAAAAACAATAAGCAATGGGTAGGGACTTGCTTGTATCAGGAGGAGTGACAACTCCTTCTGATACACTGTGAAACAGTTATTCGATGTAGCGCCGCATAGCAAAGCGGATGATTTTATCCGCTTGACCATAAAATCTCATCCTTCTATACAGATCGTACTTCCAACTCCATCTTCTGTCCGTTTCTTTGTTACTATGATCTTCTTATCAATACGTTCTTTCAGCTCTGCTACATGGGAAACAATTCCCACCAGTCTGCTTCCCTGACTGAGATCCTTCAATGCGCGGATTGCCTGATCAAGGGCATCTTCATCCAGAGATCCGAAACCTTCATCCACAAACATGGTATCAAGCTGGATTCCGCCGGAGCTTGACTGAATTTCATCAGAAAGTCCCAATGCCAGAGACAGGGATGCATGAAATGTTTCTCCGCCTGATAAGGTCTTAACACTTCGGACAGTTCCATTGTAATGATCTACTACATCCAGTTCCAGACCGGTTTTCCCTACCCTGCTCTTGTTTTCTTTCCTGCGAACTAACTCATACTGACCGCTGCTCATGGTCATCAGACGGATATTGGCACGCGCAAGAATGCGGTCAAAATACTGCATCTGGATGTAAGTTTCCAGCATGATCCTTGCCTTACCCGTGATCGTACCATTGGCAGTGTCTGAGAGAGATTTCATCCACTTCCAGCGGGTTTCCGTTTTCAGAAGTTCTGTCTGCTGTCTGCGGATTTTTTCATACATGTCACTGTTGATTTCCAGGCGGGCATGGATTTCATCACGATTTTCTGAAAGTGATTTCTTTTGCTGTGCAAAGTTTTCTTTCTGAGCATTCAGTTCCTCAGCTGAAATACTTATGGATTCTTTTAACTGTTCTGTCAGAGATGCAATTACCGAATCCAGTTCTGTCATTCTCTTTTCTAATACTTCTCTCGCTTCTGTTACTGTTTTGTAATGTATTTCAAGCTTCTTTTGTTCCTCAGTCTTAAGCTGAATCTGAGACAGGATTTCTTCCTTTGTCCTCTCACCCAGCTCTTTTTCCATATTCTCTCTCTGCTTCTGCAGCTGCTCATATCTGGATTTCTCTGCTGCTGTCTGCTGCTGATTCTGATTGATCTGGTCTGTGATCGTTGTGAGTTCTGCCTGAGTCTTACCAATCTGCATCTCCAGAAGTTTTCTCTGTTCCAGAAGTGCTGTCAGATCCTTTTGTTTCTGTCCCAGAATATTTTGCTGCTGTTTCAGCCATTCTGCTGCTCTCTTTCCCTGCAGCAAAGCCTGTGATACATTACAGATTTCCTTTTGATACACTATTTCACCGCTGTGATCCTGTGACAGTTCCGGATCAGTTTTCATTCTCTGTCTTATATCTTCTTCATGGATCCATGTCAGTACAGGTTCGTCCAATTGATTCTGCAGCTGTTCCTGAATACTTTCCAGCTGGCTCTTCCTCTTTTCAAGACTGATCTGTAATTTCTGAAATTCTTTTGCATGTCGTTCTGACTGTGTGCTGAACTCTTCCTTTTTCTTCAGTAAATCCTGATGAACTTTTTTCTGTTTTTTGATTTCTTCCAATCCTGTCTGTACACTGCTTTCCTGATTTTTTACAAATAAACATAATTCATGATCAGGAAGTTCCTTTCGAAGTATCTCTTGTGTCTCCTCTTCTGGCAGAAACTGCGCTATATAACCTTTAACCCCTTCTGTCAGTTCTTCCCTGCAGCGCTGCATCAGTCCTGCTGCCTCTCCTGCCTGCACACTTGCGTCAGATGCCGCTTTTTCCGCAGCTTCTGTTAACTTTTTCTGTTTTTTCAGCTGTTCTTCTGTAGGAACTTCATTCGGAATCTGTGTAAGCTTCGGATGATGAACAGAACCACATACCGGACATGGCATCCCATCCTGAAGATCTGCTGCCAGAACACCCGCCTGCGCATCCAGATAGGCCTGCTCCATTTTGTTTAAAATTTCTTTTATTTCTGTCCGTTTCTGAGAAGCGGTCAGATAACCCTTCTTTTTTCTCTCTGCTTCCTTTTCCAGATCCTGATACCGTTTCTGCTGATCTTCTATTTTCTCTATCTGCTGCAAACGTATGACCAGACTGTTCTCTTTAATTTCCAGATTCCCACCGGAAACAATTTTCTCTTCCAGATCAGTCAAATCCTTTTTTATCTGTTTCGCAAGTTGTTCTTCCTGCCCGGACTGTGTTTTCAGTTCACTGATTTTTGTCTGAAGAAACTCCAGATTTCCACAGTTCTTATAAATTCCTGCATAAAGAGTATCTATTTTCTCTTTCCGGAAATCTGTTTCTGCTTTTTCTTTTTCTGCACCGTCTGTTGTCTGATATTCTTTTTGTTTTTCTTCAAGCACAGCTTTCATTTCTTTCTGACGATTCTGCAGCTCTGTACCGTCCGTTCCCAGTTTCTCTATCTGCAGGGAAGCCTTCTCTGTTTCTCTGAGCAGATTTTCCAGATTTGTATAACGCTCCAGATTCTCTTTTTCTTTCTGTATGGAAAGCATCAGGCGTTGGATCTCCTCAGGTTCCTTTGCCCCATTTTCTGCAGCTTTTTGTGCCTGTTCCAACTGCGGAAGCAATACCTCTTTCTCTTGCAGAAGCTGTTCCTTCCTTGCCTTTGCATCTGCTTCTTTATGAGCCTTTCCCAAAAGCTGATTTACTTTTTCCAGTTCTTTATCGTTCTCTTTGATCTGCTTATTCAAATTTTTCAGCGTCTCTTTATCTACCTTCAGAAACTGCTCCAGGATTTCCAGACCTTCTTCCAGATTTCCCTCAAAGCCATTCTTCTCCATCAATATCCACTGTTGTCCCAACTGGTCTTCTGTAGAATATCTGACCTGTTCCGTATACTGGCGAATACTTCTCAACAGCTCTTTATACGCCTTGTCCAGACCACCGGCCTCGAATTTTAATTTTTCCTGAATCACCTTATAAATATCCGTATGGAAAAGCTTTCTGAAAATGTTGCTGCGTTCCTCTGTATCAGCCAGCAGCAATTTCCTGAAATCTCCCTGTGCGATCATAGCAATCTGCGTAAACTGCTTCATATCTAACCCGATCAGATCAGTAACTGTCTGATTCACTTCCTTCAGCTTTGTCACAGGAGCTCTTCCATCAGAAAAAGTAAGCAATGCTTCCCCTTTCTGGGTGGTCATTCCGGTACCTCTGGTCTTTGGGCGCTCATAATCCGGGCTTCGCTTCACTGTATACACTGCATCTTTATATTCAAAAATATATTCCGCATACGTAGGTGTTTCCGGTTTTGCATACTTGCTTCTGAGCATGGATGCCTCCCGGACTCCTCCGCTTGTCTCCCCGTACAACGCAAATGTAATCCCATCAAAGATCGTCGTTTTTCCTGCTCCCGTATCTCCGGTCACCAAAAAAAGTCCCTGTCCTCCAAGCTGTGTAAAATCGATCACAGTCTCATCCGCATATGGACCAAATGCAGATAATGTCAGCTTCAATGGTTTCATACGCGCACCTCCTTCAGATCCTGGATCAGTTTCTCCACAAACTCTGTCTGCTCTTCTTTCATAGGTTCATTATTTAACAGTTCATAAAACTCCTCAAACAGCTCCAGCTCTGACTTCTGTTCCTGAGCCTCCACTGCCTGAACCTCCCGATTCTCACGTGTTCGTTTATTATCATATTCCAGACGCATCAGGTTGGGATAAACAGTACGCAGCTTCTGAAGTGCCCCCGGCACATCTTCCTCATCTGTCAGGGTAATCTGAAGATAATCCATCTTATTTTCAGCAGTATAATGATCCTTCGCCGTCACATCCATATAGGTTCCCCTCAGCTTACGCATATCCCGTCTGGGAATCAAGGGTACTGTACTGACCCTCACATTTCCCTTCTCCAGAAGCTCCACAATCGTTACCGACTTTTTATGATCTGCTTCCGAAAAAGAATACTTAAGCGGCGTCCCACTGTAACGCAAGGTCTCTCTCCCCATTTTCTGAGGTCTGTGGATGTGTCCCAGTGCCACATAGTCAAAATCCTTAAATACTTCCGCACTGACATTGTCAAGACCGCCAACCCATGTTTCTTCTGAGTCACTTCTGTCTGCTCCGGTCACAAACTGATGTGCCACCAGCACATTTCTCTGTGTCGCATCGATCTCACACTCCTGCAGAGCAGCCATAACACCCTCTTCATAAGTATTAATGTCATCCCTCTGCAAAGCATGGCGTACTGCCGCAGGTTTCAAAAAAGGCAGAAGATATACAGATATTGGTCCATACTGATCTTTTAACACAATCCTTTTCATCTCTCCATCATAAACCTGCGAAATATAAATATCACTGCTTTCAAACAGCTTTGCTCCAAAGGAAAGCCTTTCTGCTGAATCATGATTTCCACTGATCATGTACACAGGAATCTCAGCTTTAGCCAGTCCTGTAATAAATTCATCAAACAGCTGCACTGCCTCTGCCGACGGCACTGTCTTGTCATAAACATCCCCTGCTATCAGAACTCCATCAACTTTCTGTTCCTCAAAAATTTTGATCATCTGATCCAGAATATATCTCTGATCCTCCAGCATGGAAAAATCATGCACCCTTTTTCCAATATGCAGATCTCCAATATGCGCAAACTTCATCCCACATCTCTCCAATCTAAATATCATTCCTGCCTACTCTACCTGCCGGCGGCATTCTGATCAATTATTTATTCCACTTTCAGAATATTTTTGCTATCCTGATACTCCTTCGGAATCTCTTCTGTAAGAATTTTAGCATCTGTAAACCCGCCGAATGTCACAGAACTTACTTCTCCAAACTTTGACTTATCTGTCAGGATATATACATCTTTGCACTGCTTCATTGCAGTACTCTTTACAATTGCTTCACTGGTATCCGGTGTGGTAAAGCCTTCTCTTCTGGTGATCCCGTTGGTTCCGAAGAAGCCCTTTGTAAAATGATACATCTGGATCATCTGCATCGCCTGACTGCCTACGACTGCCTCTGTTGAACTCTTAAGTTCTCCTCCGATCAGGTAAACCCGGATTCCCATCTTTGCCAGAGTCTGGGCATGGGATACTGCATTTGTGACAAAAACAGCCCTTGCACCCGCCAGATATTCCAACATCAGGCCAGTGGTAGTTCCTGCATCCAGATAAACGAAATCATCTGGCGTTATCAGGCCGGCTGCATATTTTGCAATCTTCTTCTTTTCTTCTTTATTTAATTCTGATTTCTGTGCCACTGTCGGTTCATAGGCAGTTACTTTATGATTTAATGCTACTGCGCCGCCGAAAACCTTGGTAAGTTTTCCCGCTTTGTCCAGTGCAGTGATGTCTCTGCGCACTGTGGACTCTGATGCGTCCAGAAGTTCTCTCAGTTCTGTTACTGTAATACTTTTTCTTTCTTCCAGAAGCTTCAGAATAATGTCAAATCTCTGTTCTGTAAGCATATGCTTCTGCCTCCATTATATATTTACTTTGATTGTTTACTTCTGATTATTTTCTCCGATATCTACGAATTGCTCCGCTGCTTCGCAGCTCCCGCAATTCTACGTTACCGTTCACTCCGTTCACAGTAACGTAGCCAAAATTCATTCCAGATTGCCTGCGGCAATGGAATTTTGGCTTGTATGTCTCGGGATTTTGGCATATTCATGCCAAAACACCTCGCGGGATAGTGGTGTGTGAACAGTAACCTGATATCTCATTATAACAGAAACAGGAGATGAATGCATCATCTCCTGTCTGTCAGTTTCTTATATTTAATTCTGTGAATTACAGGTTCTCCTGCATGAATTTGCTTACTGCTTCGTATGCTGCTTCTTCATCAGCGCCTTCAATTGTGAATGTTACTTCATGACCTTTCTTAACGCCAAGTCCCATCAGTGCAAGAAGTTTTCTGCAGTCTACTTTTTTACCCTCTTTTTCAATAGAGATAGTTGACTCAAAGCCTTTTACCAGTTTTACAAGCTCTCCTGCCGGACGTGCGTGGATTCCTTCGTTGTCTGTAACTACATACTTAAATTCTTTCATTTTGATATCCTCCATGTTTTTATTGTAATTTTTTCATTATTGCTTTTTTATTTCACTGCTTATGCTGCTTTCTTCTTTAACAGACCAAGAAGAACTGCAGAGATTACTGTTCCCGCAACCAGTGCGACCAGGTACATAACTGCGTTTCCAACCACAGGGAATACGAAAATTCCACCGTGTGGTGCCATCAGTGTACAGTCGAATGCCATGGAAATCGCTCCTGCCACCGCAGATCCTACGATACAGGAAGGAAGTACACGAAGGGGGTCAGATGCTGCGAATGGAATCGCACCTTCTGTGATAAATGCAAGACCCATGATAAAGTTGGTAGGACCTGCATCTCTCTCTTCTTTTGTGAACTTATCCTTAAACAGCAGTGTTGCCAGTGCAATTGCACAGGGAGGTGTCATACCGCCGATCATAACTGCTGCCATAATATCATAGTTACCTGCTGCAATTGCAGCTGTTCCGAATACATATGCTGCTTTGTTGAACGGACCACCCATATCAATAGCCATCATTCCGCCAAGCACAATGCCAAGTATTACTTTACTAGAACTTCCCATTCCTGTCAAGGCATTATTCAGACCTGTGTTGATACCGCCCATAACCGGCTCTACAATAAATGTCATCAGGAGTCCCATAACAAGGATTCCAACTACAGGATAGATTAAAACAGGAGCGATCTTTTCCAGGGCTTCCGGAAGTTTATCACATAATTTACGAAGTCCAAGAATAATATATCCGGCTGCAAAGCCTGCAAGCAAAGCTCCAAGGAAACCAGATTTACCGTTGGCTGCCATCATACCGCCTACCAGACCAAGTGCAAGTGCCGGTCTGTCACCGATTGCCATTGCAATAAATCCGGCAAGGATCGGAAGCATGAATCCGAATGCTGTATTACCGATTCCTTTAAACAGAGCCGCTACCGGAGTAATGGTACCGAAGTTTGCTCTCTGATCTGCCGGAAGCGCACTTAAATCTACACTTAATCCATCGATCAGGAACGCAATGGCGATCAGGATACCACCGCCTACAACCAACGGAAGCATATGAGATACGCCATTCATCAGCTGCATATAGATCTTATGTCCTACACTGCCGCCGGATTTGTTACCGGCAGAAGATGTCTGGGAACCGGCTGCTGCGTGGTAGACCGGTGCATCCCCATTGATTGCTCTGTCAATGAGCTGATCTGCTTTACTGATTCCGTCGGATACCTGACATTCGATCACTTTTTTACCATCGAAACGTTCCATGGGAACTTTGGCATCTGCTGCGACAATAATACAGTCTGCATCAGCAATCTCCTGATCTGTCAGCACATTCTTTGCACCGCCGGATCCGCGGGTTTCGATCTTTATAAAACAGTTCTTTGCTTTTGCAGCTTTTTCAATTCCTTCTGCTGCCATGTACGTATGTGCGATACCGGTAGGACAAGAAGTAACAGCAAGGATCTTAGCCTGTGTTCCTTCTGTTGATCCGGTATCTGCCAGTCTCTCATCAATATCTTTCTTTTCACTGTCTGCCCTGTCAATAATATCCATAAACTCATCTACAGACGATGCATTGCGAAGAGATTCTGTAAACTCCTCATCCATCAGCATCACAGAGAGCTTGCTGAGTACATCCAGGTGAATGTTATCCTCTGTATTCGGCGCTGCGATCAGGAATAATAAGGTTACAGGTTCATCATCCAGAGCTTCAAACTCTACACCATTTTTGATGACCATTGCCGCAAGTCCCGGCTTCTTAACTGCATCACATTTACCATGAGGAATGGCAATTCCCTCGCCAATACCTGTTGTGCTCTCTTCTTCTCTTAAATATACCTGTTTACGATAAGCCTCACGGTCGCTGATCTTCTCACTCTTTACCATCAGATCAACTGCCATATCCAGAGTTTCTGACTTTGTTTTCGGAGCAGCTGTTAACGATACGCTTCGTCTGTCAAGCAGGTCTGTTATTCTCATCTCTTCTTCCCCCTTTATTATTTTTCGGTTATCTGACGATAAACCGCTTCTATTTCTTCCTTTGTTGCAAGATTTTCAGAAAATGCGCTTGCACTTCCTGCTGCAATTCCCATGTGGAATGCATATTCGTAATCCTTCTTCTCCATCCAGCCTGCAACGAATCCTGCTACCATGGAATCTCCTGCACCCACACCATTTACCAGCCTGCCTTTTGGTGCAGGTTCTTCAAATACCTGTCCATCCTCTGCTACCAGAACTGCACCTTCGCCGGCCATGGAGATCAGCACATTTCTTGCACCTTTTTCCTGAAGTTTCTTTCCATAAGGAATTACATCTTTTCTTGTTTTTAATTCTACACCGAAGATTTCGCCCAGTTCATGATTATTTGGTTTTACAAGGAACGGATGATATTTCAGAACATTGACCAGAAGATCCTTTGTGGCATCAACTACGATCATCACACCTTTTCCATCCAGCCTTGCCATGATCTGTTCATACATGTCATCCGGCATAGAAGATGGAATGCTGCCTGCCAAGAAAAGTACATCGCCTTCTCCAAGCTCTTCCAGTTTCTTCATCAGTTCCTCTACTTTATCCTTGCTGATCACCGGTCCTGCACCATTGATCTCGGTTCCGTCAATAGATTTCAGTTTCAGATTGATCCTTGAAACCCCTTCACTGATCTGAATGAACTCAGATTTTACTCCCATCTCATGTAATCTACGGATAATTTCTTTCCCTACAAACCCTGCGGTAAATCCAAGTGCAGTGTTCTCAATCCCAAGATTCATAAGAACTGTAGAAACATTAATTCCCTTTCCCCCCGGAAGCATCAGCTCTGAACTTGTTCTGTTTGTCATCCCCAGTTTAAAATCATCTACCGAAACGATGTAGTCCAGAGATGGATTAAAAGTCACTGTGTAAATCATCTCTTCTTTCCCTCCCGTTTTATATTGGTATCCTTTCGGAGTCTTTATTTCACTTGCACCAAAAGATTCCAAAAGTACATATTGTCATGTCTTTTCTGCATGTTCATGACTGTTTTTTGTTTATAATCTTAGTATACTGTCATATTCATCCAAAGTCAATCAAACTAATTCATAAAAATAATGACTGATTTTGGTTTACTTTGCACAAAAAGTCATAATCAGTCAAATGCAAGCAAAAAAATCCTCTGATCAGGATTGCTATAAATTCCATAATCAGAGGATTTACTGTTTTCTGTTATTTTATTACTTTTGATTCCTTACATTTTATGCTTTTCTGCTGCAAAGAACGCTTTTGTTTCTTTTACGATCACTCCACTTAATGCGAACAATGCGATCATATTCGGAATCGCCATCAGTCCGTTGAAGATATCTGCGATCGTCCATACAGCACTTACTGTCATGTACGGTCCGATAAATACTGCCAGAATGTAAAGCCAGCGGTATGTAAGGATTGTTTTCTTATGTCCGTTTGTCAGATATTCCAGACATCTTTCACTGTAATAATCCCATCCAAGAATTGTAGTAAATGCAAAGAATACCAGACAGATCATTAATACAAATGCAGAAATCTGTCCAGGGATCGGAAGTCCATGCTGGAATGCATAGGTTGTTACCTGAACACCTTCCAGACCTTCTACCTGCCATGCACCTGTCAGTACGATGGAAAGACCTGTCATTGTACAGATCACGATCGTATCAATAAATGTACCAGTCATGCTTACAAGACCCTGACGTACAGGCTCTTTTGTCTGAGCTGCTGCCGCTGCGATAGGTGCGCTACCAAGACCTGCTTCATTTGAAAAAATACCACGAGCCACACCTTTCTGCATGGATACGATCATTGTTCCTACCACACCGCCTGTCACTGCTGACGGATTAAAGGCTCCCTTCACAACTGTTACGATAGCTGCCGGGATCTCTGTAACGTTTAAAAGAATCAGCGCTACACTGAAGATCAGATAGATCACCGCCATAAACGGTACAATAATCTGGCTGACTGTTGCAATTCGTTTCAGACCACCGATGAGGATTGCTGCAACACAGGCTGCAAGAATCAGGGAAGAAATTACAACTGCCCAGGAATACTCTCCAAGGAACGGAATATTTACGCAGTTTGATTTGTTCGGATCAAAGAAGTTCTGAACTGCACTGGAAATACCATTTACCTGACTGAATGTACCGATTCCGAAAAGACCTACACATACACCAAAGAATGCAAAGATCTTTGCAAGCCATTTCCATTTTGTTCCCATACCTTTCTCAATATAATAGAAAGGACCGCCAAGGCTGTGACCGTCTTCTGCTACCACACGGTATTTCACTGCAAGAAGACCTTCGGAAAATTTTGTTGCCATTCCGAAGAATGCTGCAAGAATCATCCAGAATAAAGCTCCGGGACCTCCGGCACAGACAGCAGTTGCAACACCGACGATATTACCGGTTCCGATTGTGGCGCTCAGTGCTGTACATAAAGCTGCAAAGCTGGAAATCTCACCATCGCCTTCTTCTTCGTTCTTAAACATCCATTTCAATGCAAGAGGGAGTCTTCGCATCTGAAGAAGTCCAAGTCTGGCAGTTAACAGGATGCCACCTGCCATGATCAGGACCATAAGGGGCACGCCCCAGACCAGATTGTCTACTGTTGTCAAAAAAGAATTGATCGCTTCCCACATAATAATAAATCTCCTTTTTCTTTTAAAAAGTGTAATATATTGTACAGCTGGGAAACAAAGTAATAACAGACCGTTTCAAAAATCAGAAGTTCAGAAAATACTGTTCATATAGTTCATATGAATCAGCGGGGATGATAAAGCATCCTCTGTCCTTTTGCCTGAGAGATTCAAGACACGGGTCAGATAACCAATTGTGGGAAGTTATCAGCATTCCGTGTTATTTGCACCTTCGGCCCCCGATCTAACGGGTGTCTCCAGAGAAACGATCCATTTGCAGTTCTTCCCTGCATCCAGGGAACCTGAGAGTTTTACTCCTTCGGCGGGTATAGCCTTTTGTGTGGCTTCCTCTTTCCTGCAAACTTCACCTCGTTAATTTGCTGTTACTGTGGTATACTATAGCTCTTAAATTTGAACTCGTCAATAGAAAATTAAACTTTTATAAAAAAAGTATAAAAATCGTTACTGTTCACTGGTAATATCCAGCGAGGTGTTTTTTGTGAGCGAAGGTCACAGAAAACCCGAGACATACCGCACGAATTTATGCGATTAGCATAAATTAAGTTTGCGAAGCAAACGATACTCCTTGGGCATTGCACAAGGAGGTTCATATTTCCTGCATCGCGAAGCGTGTTGCTGAGAACGTAGTGAACAGTAACTAAAAATTTACACATCAGCCATATCAGCCGCAAACAGTGCTGCGCCAAGTGCACCGCAAAGCTGAGCCTTGTCACTGATCACCAGCTTTGTTCCAAGCTTCTCTTCCAGTGTCTTTACCAGACCCTTATTCTTAGAAACACCACCGGTCATCATATATTTCTCCTCACCGCCCACACGTCTGGTAAGGGCGGCAGTCTTTACGGCAACCGCCTTATTCAGGCCATGGACAATATCATCTGTTGCCTTATTCTGGGCGATCAGTGATACAACTTCTGATTCTGCAAATACTGTACACATACTGGAAATTGTAATATCTTCTTTGAATTCCAGCCCACATTCGCTCATCTGATCTAGATTCATTTCCATGGTACGTGCCATCATTTCCAGAAATCGTCCGGTTCCTGCCGCACATTTGTCATTCATAACAAAGTTTGCAACTGCACCGTTCTCATCCAGTCGGATCACCTTGCTGTCCTGTCCGCCAATATCAATAACAGTACGGACTTCCGGATTCAGGAAATGCGCACCCCTTGCATGACAGGTGATCTCTGTGATACTCTTATCACCATTTTTAATAGCTGTACGTCCGTATCCGGTAGTAACCAGCGCATCAATATCTTCTCTCTGCAATCCGGCCTCCTTCAATGCTTCTGCAAGGGCACGGTCTGCTCCGATAGCAGCTCCTGCTCCTGTAGGCAGGATAATGCTGGTCACAATCTCATGATCTTTATTTAAAATCACCACATCTGTACTGGTGGAACCACTGTCAATCCCTGCGAAATAACCTTTTCCCATTTTTCTCTCTCCTTTTGTGTCTCCATCTATGGTCTGCTCCAGTGTTTCAGGCTGAATGCTCTCTGCAAAAGCTTCCAGTCTGGTAAGAAGCTGACCGCTGCTCTGAATAGTATAATCTGATTCAATTTTTAAAAGAGGTACATCTGTATGGTTCTTGATCTCAGCATATTCGAAGCTGTAAAAATCACAAAACTTCACTGTATGATAAATAATCCCCGCAACAGACGGATCATTATAAAGCTTCTTACGACCTGTCGGGTCCATCATACGCATACATGGAATCTGCCCCAGAATCTCACCTGCATACCAGTCCATCAGCTCATCAAAAGAAGCACCCTCCGGTGGAAGTATATTTCCCACAGAACGGTTATGCACGCAGGTATCATTCTCTACAGGAAGAGGCATAGCCTTGCTGGTCATTTCAAATAATTCCTGCCCCATTCTGGCGCCAAGCACTGCAATATGGGACTTTGTGATTTTCTCCTGTGCATGGAAAGCAGCCCGGAATTTTCCGGCATCAAACTCTGTGCCTTTGTACTGTGCATAAGCCTTCGCCAGCCCTTTTAACTGTACAGCCATACGCTCTCTGCTACAGGCACTGTCACAGTGAAGCACATCCAAAATATAGAGAAAATCCAGCTTGCCGCTTTCAAGCAGAATGTCATAGACACTCCGGATAGTATCACAGCAGCTCACCAGGACAAGTTCCTTGATTTTCCCCTCCATGACTCCTTCCAGAAGTGTTTTTCCAAAACCGCAGATATTGGGATGTGAAACCTGATCGGCCAGGTCAAATCCCTCCGGCATATGATTAAAGTTCTCACATTCCCCGCCAAGAGATTCCAGAAGTTCAATTGGGGTATATTTACAGACATAGTAAGTTTTATTCATTCTCAGCACCTCCCAGCATTTCCAGAAAAGCTCCCAGCCTGGTGGAAGTCTGTCCTTCTCCTCCATGGCTTCGATCACACCCGTCACCGTCCAGGATTAAAAGGGGCAGACCGGCTTCCTCGAACTTCTTCTTTGCAAGCTGTGCCGCACCAAGCGTATGTTTACATCCCCAATGTCCAAACCACACAGCACCGTCTGCTCCTGCCTGTTTCGCATGGCGGATACCGGCTTCAATCCTTCTAAGGGCACTTCCGTTCAGTGAATGATATACCATTCTTTCTGCCATTGCTTCAAAGGGGTTCTCAGGATCAAAATCCGGCTCACAGGTTTCTGCAAGTTCACATCCTACGATCTGGGCTTTCTCACTGAAGCAAAGCTCCTGGCGCACTGCATCCGACCAGAATGGAATGGTATGCATCCAGTAAATGTGTTTCCCTTTCGCTGCCGGTGCTTTCTTAATATCTTCAAGAAGCATCTGTGTATACTTCTCTTCTTCTGCTGTTCCCAGAAGGATATTGTTTGTCATTCCTGCATACAAGGGTGTGACCAGATCAGAGGGCACATATCTGTCTGCACGCATCTGCTGATATTTTTTGTAATTCTCCAGAGTCCGCTTACTGCAGGCAAGACGTTCCTTTAATCTGTCCTCAGAGATTGTTTTTCCTGTATTTTTTTCCAGAAATATTTTTAAATCCTTTAACTGATCTGCCACATACTGTACATTCTCTGTGGTCTGATTCCATGGTACATCAATGGCAAATACAGGTACCTGGTAAAAATCTGCCAGGGTACGGAAAGTGAGCAGGTTAGCATCGCAGGTCAGGTTGGTATAAACAATACATTTAGGCTTTGGCAGAAGTCCTTTCTGCGCTGCACCAAGAAATGTCTTGTGATAACTGCACAGTGTCTCTGCAATTCCCTGATTCTCTGCCTGCTGCAGAAACGTCCTCTCTGCTTTGCTTGCAGAAAGATAGCAGGAAAATCCCTCTACATTATAGGGATGTAATCCCACCTCCTGCATCATTTCGCAGGGTGTAAAAATACTTACAATAACAGAATCTTCCGGTTTCTGAAGGGGCCGCAGCATGGTATCCATCATCAGATTTGCAAGATGCCTGTCTGCAGGCATCAGTCTCTTGTCCTGCATGTAACGGAACTTCAGATTCTGCGCCTCCCAGCCGGTTTTTAACAGCCGTCGGGCTGACTGAGGCTTTTTATCCGTCAGATTTTCCACATAATGACCAAATGTCTCAATAATCTCCATAGTCTGTCTCTTCCTCATTATGGTAATAATAATTTATCAGTTGCCAGCGTACAAATAGCGCTACGGAATATTTTAGTAATATCTTTTTTTGAAGTCAAGCTGAATTTTCTCCAAAGTTCATCTGTTTTTGCACATTCTTCTTGACAAAAAAGTCTTAAATGATACACTTTTGAATGTATTATTTTTCAAAAAAAGGAAGGAATAATATAGGAAAGATTTTTACGAAAGGAAGGAATTTTTAAAATGCGTTCATTGACGGTTTATTTAAAAAACTACAAAAAAGAAAGCATCCTTGCGCCATTTTTTAAATTTCTGGAGGTTGTATTTGACCTGATCGTACCTATCGTCATTGCACAGATCATAGATGTAGGTATTGCAAACCACGACAACGGATACATTGTCCAGAGATTTTCTATTCTTATACTAATGGCGGCTCTTGGTCTTGCCAGTACCATCACAGCTCAGTTCTTTGCCGCTAAAGCCAGCGTGGGCTTTGCCACAGAATTAAGACAGGCAGTTTATGACCATGTACAGCATCTGTCCTATACAGAGTTGGATACACTGGGAACAGATACTCTTATCACAAGACTCACCGATGATGTCAATCAGATTCAGAACGGATTAAATATGGGACTTCGTCTTCTTCTTCGAAGTCCGTTTATCGTACTTGGGTCCATGGTCATGGCATTTACCATTGACTTTAAATGTGCCCTGGTTTTTGCTGTTGCGATCCCGTTTCTGTTTCTGGTTGTCTTTGTCATTATGTTTCTCAGTATTCCTCTGTTTAAAAAAGTACAGGGAAAACTGGACACAGTAACCGGACTGACCAGAGAAAACCTTACAGGCGTCCGCGTTATCCGTGCATTCTGCCGCGAAAAAGAGGCAGTTGCAGAATTTGATACCCGCAATCAGGAGCTGACAAAGTTAAATCTCTTTGTAGGAAAGCTTTCCGCTTTGTTAAATCCGGTCACTTACGTACTGATCAATATTGCTACTGTTATTCTGATCCAGAAAGCAGGAGTAGAAGTAAATCTTGGCGGTATGCAGCAGGGACAGGTTGTTGCCCTTTATAACTATATGGCTCAGATGATCGTGGAACTGATCAAGCTTGCCTCCCTGATCATCACCCTGAACAAATCTGCAGCCTGCGCAGGACGTGTGGCAGATATCCTGAAAGTGAAATCTACTATGGATTACCCCTCTTCCTCCACATATTCTGCTCAGATATCGAAGGACCTTGCAACAGCAACTGCTGATGCATCACTTTCTGAAAATGCCATCGTATTCAATGACGTAACCTTTGAGTACAGCAAAGCCGGTGCCCCCAGTCTTTCCCATATCAGTTTTTCTGTAAAAAAGGGACAGACCGTAGGTATTATCGGTGGTACAGGAAGCGGAAAGACCACTCTGGTAAATCTGATTTCCAGATTCTATGATGCCAGCAAAGGAACTGTTCTGCTGGATGGTCAGAATATTGAAAATTACACCAGAAGTGATCTCCGCTCCAGAATCGGCGTTGTTCCACAGAAGGCAGCTCTTTTCAAAGGCTCTATCCGGGACAATCTGAAATGGGGCCGGGAAGATGCCTCTGACGAGGATCTGTGGCAGGCACTTACCACAGCACAGGGAAAAGAGGTAGTAGAGGGTAAACCGGGACAGCTTGATTTTATGCTGGAACAGAACGGTAAAAACCTTTCCGGCGGCCAGAAACAAAGACTTACCATTGCCCGTGCCCTGGTAAAAAAACCTGAAATCCTGATCCTGGATGACAGTGCCAGTGCCCTGGACTTTGCCACTGATGCAGCACTGCGTAAGTCTCTCAACAGACTTGACTGGAAAGTAACTACATTTCTGGTATCCCAGCGTTCCTCCAGCATTCAGCAGGCAGACCTGATCCTTGTCCTTGATAACGGTACTCTGGCAGGTAAGGGTACTCATGCTGAACTGCTACGTACCTGTGATACTTACCGGGAAATCTACTTCTCTCAGTTTCCGGAAGAAAGAGCCAGATACTCCTCTGTATCTGCAGGTAATATAATGAAGGAGGTGACTGTATGAGCAGATTAACAATAAAAGATCCTGCTAAAAGCAAAAGCAGCGAAACTTTTCTTAAAGTACTGCGTTTCATCGGAAGATACCGTTTTCTGCTGATCCTCAGTATCATACTGGCAGCAGTTTCCGTTATCCTTCAGCTGTATGTCCCAATCCTATTCGGAAATGCCATTGATCAGGTCATTGCCCAACATCAGGTAAACTTCGAAATGATGTGGTATTACCTGTCACGTATCCTTGTAATGGTCATCCTCTCTTCTGCTGCCACGTGGCTTATGAATGTGATCAATAACCGCATGACCTACCAGACAGTAAAGGATATCCGTGCCAAAGCCATCCGACACATTCAGGTACTTCCCCTCTCTTACCTTGACGGACACAGTACCGGAGATATCATCAGCCGTATTATCGCAGATACAGATATTCTATCCGATGGTATGCTGCTTGGATTTACCCAGCTTTTTTCCGGAATCGTAACGATCATCGGAACACTGATCTTCATGTTCTCCAAAAATTTCTGGATTACATTGATGGTCATTGTCCTGACCCCCGTAAGCTTTTTGGTGGCCAAATTTATTTCTTCCCATACCTTCCAGATGTTCCGGAAGCAAAGCGATGCCAGAGGACGTCAGACTGCTCTCATCGAAGAGATGATTGGAAACCAGAAGGTTGTTCAGGCTTTTGGATATGAGGAAAAATCTTCTGAACGCTTTGCAAAGGTTAACGAAGAATTACAGGAATGCAGTCTGAAGGCTGTTTTTTACAGCAGCCTGACAAACCCTTCCACCCGTTTTGTCAATAATGTTATTTATGCCTGTGTTGCACTGGTGGGTACATTCATTATCCCTGGAGGCAGACTGACAGTCGGAGGACTTTCCGTACTTCTCTCCTATGCCAACCAGTATATGAAACCATTCAATGATATCAGTTCCGTTGTTACAGAACTTCAGAATGCTCTTGCCTGTGCAGGCAGAATCTTCGATCTGCTGGAGGAGGAACCGGAAGTTGCAGAGGCTTCTGAGACACTGAAAGATGTAAAGGGTGAAGTAGATATTAAGAATGTGTGCTTCCATTATGATGAATCAAAGAAACTGATTGAGGACTTTAATCTCCATGTAAAACCAGGTATGCGCGTTGCCATTGTAGGACCTACCGGATGCGGTAAGTCAACCTTTATCAACCTTCTGATGAGATTCTATGATGTAAATTTCGGATCTATTTCCGTTGACGGCAAACCGATCAGAGACATTACCCGCCATTCTCTCAGAAGCAGCTATGGTATGGTGCTTCAGGAAACATGGATCAAAAACGGAACTGTCCGCGACAATATCTCGATTGGAAAACCGGAAGCTACAGATACTGAAATCATCGAAGCAGCCAAGCTTACCCACAGCTGGGAATTTATCCGGAGGCTTCCTAAAGGACTGGACACCATGCTCAACGAAGACAGCTTAAGCCAGGGACAGAAACAGCTGCTGTGTATCACACGAGTTATGCTCTGTCTGCCTCCGATGCTGATCCTGGATGAAGCCACTTCCAGTATTGATACACGAACAGAATTACAAATTCAGGAAGCGTTTGAACGAATGATGGAGGGAAGAACAAGCTTTATCGTAGCTCACAGGCTTTCAACCATCCGAAATGCAGATCTGATTCTTGTTATGAAAGACGGAAGTATCATTGAGCAGGGTACTCATGATGAGCTGATTGCAAAAGGTGGATTTTACCATACTTTATATAACAGCCAGTTTGCAAAAGTTTCTGAATAAAACAAGCCAGATAATAAATCAAAAAGGAACAGCTGTCCATCACGGCTGTTCCTCTTTTTGATTTTGTAAAATATTTTTTTATTTTTATCAGATTGCTCGGGTAGCATCTTTCAGCCATTCTTTTTCTTCTTCGTTCAAATACGGAGAAATCTTCTCATATACCTGTGCATGGTAATCATTGAGAAGGTTACGTTCCCGGGCACTCATCAGTTCCGGCACCACTCCATCCAGATCAAAAGGTACCATAGTTAGAAATTCAAAACACATAAACTGACCATACTCTGTTTTTTCAGCTTTTTTGCAGACCATCAGATTTTCATGACGGATTCCAAATCCATCCTCTCTGTAATATCCCGGCTCATCAGAGGTGATCATTCCCTCCTCCAGCACTGCATTTCCACCCGGAACAATTTTCCATCGGAAGCTATTGGGTCCTTCATGGACATTCAGAAGATATCCTACTCCATGACCGGTTCCATGTTTAAAATTCTCTCCCATTTCCCATAGCGGCTGTCTCGCCAGAATATCCAGATTTACACCGGTACAGCCATGAAGAAATCTGGCAGCTCCCAGATTCAGAGTTCCCCGCAAAACTGCTGTGAAGTACTTTTTCTCTTCCTCAGTAGTCGGTCCCATGACAACAGTACGGGTAATATCAGTAGTTCCCTCTTTATAATGTCCTCCTGTATCTGCCAGAAGAAAGCCGGATGGTTCCAGAGGAATATCCGTTTCGGGTGTTGCAAAATAATGTACAATAGCAGCATGCTTTCCATAGGCAATAATCGGATCAAAACTGTTATCTATGAAATCCTCCTGTTCCGAACGGAATTCATACAGCTTTTCTGCTGCACTTAATTCTGTGATCGGAATCCTTCCAACATTCTTCTTTAACCAGTATATGAACTTTGTAACTGCAACTCCGTCTCTGATATGCGCAATGCGTTCATTTTCCACCTCAACAGGATTCTTCGTTGCCTTGGGAAGAAGTGTAAGATTTTCTTCATCCAGAATCCGGGTGTCTGCCGGAATATTGCTAACCAGACGACTGTTGACTTTCTTTTTGCAGAGAAGAACTTTTTTGTCCTTTTTAAATGTTTTCACATACTCATAGATACCGTCATAGGGAAAAAGGGTCACACCATCTTTTTCCAGCGCTTCCAGTACGTCTGTCTGAAAGGCTTTCTCATTTGCAAAAAGTCTGATCTCTGTTTTTGTCATTACAAGATAAGAAAGAACCACCGGACAACAGTGGATATCTCCCCCACGTATATTTAACAGCCAGGCAATATCATCCAGAGAAGTCAGTACAAATAAATCTGCACCCTTCTTCTCCATTGCTTTGCGGATTCTTGCGCATTTATCAGCTCTGGATTCTCCTGCCCATTTTATATCCAGCTCTGTAACCGGTTCACAGGAAAGTACCGGACGGTTTTCCCATATATCGCCTGCCAGATCGTGATCAACACTGAGAGACACACCGTTTTCATCCAGCATTTTCTCCAATTCTGCTGCCTCTTTTGCACTGACAGTACGTCCGTCAAATCCCAGACACCTTCCCTGTGTCAGATTTTTTTTCAGAAATTCATGAACTGTGGGAACTTCCGGTTCACCCATTTTAAATAAAGTAATTCCTGTTCCCTCCAGCTGATCTGCAGCCTGGATAAAATAACGTCCATCCGTCCATAATCCTGCCATATCCTGCATGATCACCGCAGTGCCTGCAGAACCGGTAAATCCTGTGATATATTTTCTGCATTTGAAATATTCACCTACATATTCTGAACCATGAAAATCATCTGTAGGAATCAGATATGCATCAATTCCTGTTTCTTTCATGCGTGCACGAAGTGCTGCTATTCTCTCTTTTACTGTCATTCGTTTTTACCCTTAAGGCTGCTATCTGCAGTCGTTTTATCATTTTCGCCAAGTGTTTCGTTCATACTTCCCATACGATATCCCAGAATATCCATGGTCACATAAGTGAATCCATACTCCTTAAATTTCTTTGCAATATCCTCTCGGACATTTTTTTCCAGAAGTTTCGGAAATTCCTCCGGCATGATCTCAATTCTTGCAAGTGAACCGTGAATACGGACACGTACCTGATGGAATCCATAGTCAAGTAAAAGCTGCTCTGCTTTCTCAACCATTCCAAGCTTTTCCTCACTGATGGTCTCTCCATAGACAAACCTGGAGGACAGACAGGCAAATGACTGTTTGTCCCAAGTCGGAAGCCCCAGTTCCTTTGAGTATTCTCTGATCTCCGCTTTCGTCAGCTTCGCCTCACATAGCGGGCTCTTAACTCCAAGTTCTTTTACGGCGATCAGACCTGGTCTGTAATCGCCGTTATCATCCATATTTGATCCCTCTGCAATATATTCAATCCCATTCTTTTTTGCAATATCGCCAATCTTCTCAAACAGTTCTTTTTTACATAAATAACATCTGTTCGGAGGATTCTTTGAAAATCCTTCAATCTCCAATTCCTCAGACTGGCAGATCACATGCTGAATCCCCTCTTTCTCGCAGAATGCCTTCGCTTCATTCAGCTCTCTTTTCGGGAAAGAACAGGATTGAGCCGTAATCGCAATCGCCTTATCACCCAGCACATCATGAGCTACTTTTAATAAGAATGTAGAATCCACTCCACTTGAGAAAGCAACTGCTACACTGCCAAGTCCCTTCAGATATTCTTTTAAATGTTCTAGTTTATTTTCCATATCAGTCTGCCTCTTGTCCGTTTTTTATTGTACCTGTAGCACTCCTCGTAAATAATGTATATTGATCTGGCTCAACAAAGCGTGAAAGTTGAACTTTCTCAAATGTATTATTTAACAGGGTGCTATAGCTTCATTATAATATAGGCAACGACTGTTCAGCAACCTATTTTTCGCATTGCGAAATGTGTTACTGAAAATAGAACGAACAATATTGATTTATGTTTCTTGTATCTTTTCTAACGCTTCCCCGACTTCTATTACTTCTTTAAATAGTTTCTAAAGTAACAGCCTCTCTTAACTTCTTTATTTACAGTTTGTCTACTTCTTTTTCTGAAGCAGTTCTCCGTTTGTTTCTTCTCCATTCATACATGACATAATAATTAACCACTACCCCATATTATAAATAACACCCAGAGATACTTATTTCAGACTGATAATCAGATTTTTATTGAATTTATTAATCTATATGTTATGACAACATATCTTTCAGACATGTACTCCGGTAGTCACTCGGTGATATTTTATATCTTTCTTTAAATACTCGGTTAAATGTTCTCTGACTTTCAAATCCACTATCCAGACAAATGTTTGTAATAGAATCACTCGTATTTTCCAAACGATGGCATGCATAGTTCAGCCTTGCATCGTTAAGATATTGATTAAAGTTTCTATGGAATGTTTTGGAAAAGAGTCTGGATAAAACATATTTGCTCACCCCCAGATCTTTTGCCATCTCTTCCAGAGAAAACTTCTTCTTAAAATTTGCTGATATATAGGAAACTGTCTGGTAAATAAGATCGTTGCTCCCCACATTACTCTTTTCTACCAAATTTAATTTTCCTATGCAGCGTGCCAACACAATTTGAAGATATGCCTGTGCAACAGTAATATCCGACTGTTCTGTCTCTAAAATTGCATTTATAACCCTATATACCTCCGGTTCAACCTTTTCCTCTTTGATGATTGGGTATTCAGGAGCCATGGATTGCATGATATCTGCAAATTTGGCTATCGTAAATGGCGATGCAATCAGATAAGTCGCTTTATTTACACCGGGTGTCAGTACCTGATAGTGATGAATAACATCTGGAAATACAAAGCCTATATCTCCTTTTTCCATATGGTATAGTTCCTGTCCGACACCAAATTCTAATGCTCCACTTGTTACACAAACGATCTCCAGTGCATTATGAAGATGTGGTTCAATATGTTTTGACTTCCTATTTATTGCTATGATCTCCTCTTTTGTGTCAACATATTTTAACTGCATGAAATACTCCCCTTTGCAACATTTGTCTATATCTTCTTTCGATTTGGCAAGCAATCCTTTTACACCTATCTTATAATCAACTTGTAAATAAGGAAAGGAGGAATTGCAAATGAGCAACCTAAAAAAATATCTGAATGACCTTTTAGTATTCTACACTGAATATTTTGAGCATCCTTACCATGTATAAATACTAAAAGGACTATTTTGTGAAAACTGAATATTTTCTTAAGGCCATTTCACAAAAATGAAGTGGTCCTTTTTTATTTTCAAAATACAGTTCAATCACTTTATATATAGAAAAAAGCACTGTCTCATCGAGCAATGACCAGACAACGCTTTCTCCTGTCAATTCTAATTTATGTCCGATGCATCTGTTACTTCATCTGCAGCAATTTCTTTTTCTGCTTTCAGTTTTTTATTTGCATCTTCTACATTCATTCTTGAAAGTACAAACATAATCAATACATCAAAGATTAACGGAAGCCAAAGATACATAAACTGCATCATATCAAGTGCAGACTGCGGCTGAGTTGCATTTGTTCCGACATATCCACTGAACTCAAGCATCCATCCAACAACAGCGGTTCCAATACCTCCACCGATTTTTACGCCAAGAGAAGTACAAGAGTACATCGTTCCGTCAATTCTCTTTCCCTGTGTAAGATAAGTGTATTCAGAGCAGGATGCGATAACTGCATTCATATCTCCCTGCCATGGTCCCTGACCTAGGGCTGCAAGAGCTGTAAACGCCATCATCAGCGGAACACTGCCCATATATCCAGCAATAACAACAAGTGCTCTACCAATGACTGCTAAAACATAACCTCTTAAGTTCAGTTTGTACATACCTTTCCACTTACCAACTAAGGTTGGTGTAAAAATTAAGGCAATGATCAGTGGAATATTAACTGCCCATGCAAATTGTCCAAACAAATTCTTATTTTTCAGTACCCATGTCATGTAATAAATGCCAGCTCCAATCATGGCACCATATAACTGCTGTAAAATATATGTTCCACAAATCATCATGTAATATTTGTTTTTAACAAGAAGCTTGAATGCCTGTACCATTCCGTACTTTTCATTATCATCCTTTACTTCTCCTTCGTTAAGTTCTTCCTCAGGAAGTTCCTTAACAGAAAGTGCTGAAATCGTATTTATGACAAGACCAATGATTGCATAGATAATAGCAACCGTTCTCCATGCCGCAGCATCTCCACCACATTTATCTACAAATCCAACTGTAATCGCCTGAATCAGAAGACTTGTTGAAAATGCAAAAATAAAACGGTAAGATCCCATCTGCACACGCTCTTTGCTGTTCTTTGTAATCAGTGACGTAAGTGCTGAGTAAGCAATATTGTTTGCTGTATAAAACACACCATTTAACAGTGTATAAGAGATAAAGAACCATGCGTATTTAGCCGTTGTTCCAAAGCTGACTGGTATTGCAAAGCAGCAGACCAGCGTAATGGCACAACCAATGTATCCGTATAGCATCCATGGCTTCGCTTTTCCCATTTTACTGTGTGTTTTGTCAATCATTGATCCAAAAAATATATCCGTAAAACCATCAAATAGTTTTGATACGGCAATCAGGGTACCTACGACACCTGCAGCAAGTCCTACTGAGTCCGTCAGATAGACCATCATGAAAGATGTCAGGAAGGCATAGACTACATTACCTGCAATATCACCTGATCCATATCCAATTTTGTTATACCATTTCAAATACTTTTTTTCTTCCATCGAATTTCTTTGCTCCTCATCTTCATCGCACTTAGAATCTCAATATGTCTAACCGTATGATGTCTAATTATATTTTTTTCTCTGTTTTTGTCTGATTGCTCTGTATATCCGGACTTTACATTGCAATCAGACTATCCTTCTTTGTTTACGAGTTACATGAAACTTTATTATCCCTTTACATACGGTATCAGCGTAAACTGGAACCGGAATAATACATCATCAAATCGGTACTGATCCAATACAACTGGACCACAACTATTAGAACCAATGCCATTTAATGCGTAGTCAACGCAAAATACTACACTATCTGATTCTGTCAGTTCATAATTATGCGTTTTCTTCTCAAGTTCTTCCTGCGTATAATAAGAAGCATTGAATGAGAAGGCATTTTCCGCAGATACCACAATTCCATATCGGCTGTTGTTAAGCTCTACATATTCACAATCATAATGGCTTCCATTTTCCTGTGGGCGAATATAATCCTCATGCAAATCATCTACATTTGCATGATACAAACCGTGGCTCGCAGCCTGATGTTTGTCACAATAGCTTTCCTGTGGTCCCATTCCAAAGTATCGTGCAGCTGAAAGTTTTTTATCCAGGAACATCCTCACACCAAATCTTGGCAGGTCCGGAAATTCATCATCTTTTGTTACTGCAATATCTGCATCAATCTTTCCAGCAGCTTCTATTTTCCATGTGATCGTCACATCAAGAATCTTCTGTACTGTCTCTGCCACAACGGATGCATGGCTTGTAATTTTCACACCATGCTTTCCCTGCACGACCTCTGTCGTGTAAGCTCTTGTATAAGCTTTATCATAATGGGCTTTCTTCCATTCAGACTTGATGTACATATCATTATCTGTTGGTGCCCTCCAGATATTTAATTCCATCGGGTGGTTCAGATATTCCCGACCTGCAAATTTCATCTCTGTAAAAAGTGCAGTCCGTCGGTCGATTGTATATGCGAATTCACGACCTTTGATATGAATCTGTGTATCATCTTCACTCACCTGTAATTCAGAATCCGTCACTGTTTTTTCAACCCATTTTTCTGCTAACTGGCATTTGGCATCCTTCTGGCTTACTTCGATCTCATCAAATCCAAGGATATGGTCTTCATCCAACAGTGGCAATTCCTTTTTCAGATGGTAAATAAATTTTAAATAACATTTTCCACTCTCTGGCACATTGATTTTAAGGTTTATTTTTCCTTCACTGTGTGGTGCTGCTGAAACTTCTGGGAGTTTACCTTTGCTGATTACAAGCCCGTCCTGCGTCAGTTCATAACTGATCTTCACATAATCTTTCAAGTCATCAAAATCCATGTAGTTATGAAGCACCAGTTCTCCGCTTTCTTTGTCATAGGAAATAACCCTTGCCGGGCGATAAACATTCTTGTATTCCAAAAGTCCTGTATGTACCGTTCTGTCCGGATATACTAATCCATCCATACAGAAGTTGCCATCATGAATTTCTTCGCCATGGTCGCCCCCATAAGCATATATAGTCTTTCCATTCTCAGCAGTTCCATGAGCAATCGCATGGTCACACCATTCCCAGACAAAGCCGCCGCACATTTTATCATTATCCTGAATCATCTGGAAGTAATCTTCAAAATCTCCAGGTCCGTTTCCCATGCTGTGACAGTACTCTACCAAAAGGAAGGGTTTGCTTCCATCTTTATCCAGATATTCCTGAATTTCGGAAAGCGCTGGGTACATCCGGCTGTACACATCCAGATTGCTATAATCATATGTTTCATCATAATTACGGTATCTTGCACTCTCATATTGTGTGATACGGTCTGGATCAAAATTCTTTGTCCATTCCAGTGCTTTTTCAAAGTTGCAGCCATAAGCACTCTCATTTCCCATTGACCACATGACAATACAGAAACGGTTTTTGTCACGTTCCACCATGAGTTTTACGCGATCAACGATTGCCTCTTCCCATACCGGATCATCTGCAATCTTCTCATTCCATCGTTTGAACCGATTGTAATCGGTGTCTTCTTTTCTGTAGATCATAAATGGACCATGAGCTTCAATATCTGCTTCATCTATTACCATGAATCCATACTTGTCACACATTTCATAGAAAAATGGTGCGTTCGGATAGTGGCTGGAACGGATCGCATTAAAATTATGCTGCTTCATTAACGTAAGATCGGTTGTAATCTGTTCCAGATTGATTGTAAATCCAGTAACCGGATCAGAATCATGTCGATTGACACCACGGAATTTAATCTTCTGTCCATTTAAATAAATAACCTGGTCTTTAATCTCTATCTTTCTTAATGCAATGTGATCTACAATTACTTCATTCTCTGTTTCAAGAATCAGTTTATATAGATATGGATTTTCTGTATTCCAAAGTTCCGGACTTGCGATTTCTAATACAGCTGTTCCTTCTTCAGCAATACTTCCTAGTGCTACAACTGCTCCGTTTCTATCTTCAATCGAAATTTTTACATTTAACGGAGAGTAGAATTTCATTTCAATTTCTACTTTCGCAAGCATATCCTCAATTCTTGTTTTAATATGATAATCACTGATTGCCTGTTTTGGGCGTTTCAAAATGTACACATCCCGGAAAATACCACTCATACGGAATTTGTCCTGATCTTCCAAATAGGAACCATCACACCACTTCATGACCAGAACCGCTATGCTGTTCTCTCCGTCCCGAAGGAGGTCGGTGATATCAAACTCACTGGTCATATGAGAAACCTGGCTATACCCTACATAAGAGCCATTGATCCATACATAAAAGCAACTGTCTATTCCTTCAAAATTCAAGAAAGCTTTTGGTGCATTTTCATCTTTGTGATAGACAAAGGTATGTGCATATGTTCCACATGGAATATCCTGTGGTACATACGGTGGATCAAATGGGAACGGATACCTGATGTTTGTATACTGATGTGTGTCATATCCTGCCATCTGCCATACACTCGGAACCTGAATCTCATCAAAATTTTCTGTATCATAATCTTTCTCAAAGAAGGGTTCCTGAACATCATAGATACTGTTAAAATACTGGAACTTCCAAGTTCCGTTCAATAACTGCATTCGGTCTGACTCTTCCCTGTGCTCCACCAGGTTATCCATTCTTTTGGATGCCGGAATAAAATAGGCTCTGGCTGGCATTGTATTTTCATGCAGTACGCTTAAATCCTCATAATAACGTGGTACAATCATAAATAACTCTCCTTTAATACATATACATTTTTTTGCACTTTGTTTTTCCACAGCAAACCTTGTCTTTTACTTTTATGTTTACGCTTCTCTGTTTTGCTATATATATCTTATCCTAATCTGCAAAACATGTCTATGAATTGGATTAGACAAAATATGCACTAAATGATACAATAACAAAAAAAAAGGAAAAGAGGTGCTACCATATGTATATGAATACCGGTTATTTAAACCACTCCCATATGGATTTCAAAGACAAAAGTCGCCCACTGGTTGTAGGAAGTTGCGGTACTTACCGCCTTTCCAGCCATCCAAAGTTACCAACCTACCGTCCAAAGGGACGCCTGGATTATCAGATTATCTATATCACTGCTGGTTGTGGGCATTTTCATTTTGACAATGTGGATAACGAAACGATTGTCCCCGCCGGTAATATTGTACTGTACAGACCGAAGGAACTTCAGAAATATGAATATTATGGAAAAGATAAGACAGAAGTATACTGGATTCATTTTACAGGCAACAATGTAAAAAATATCCTACGGCAATATGGATTCCCGGATAAAGAGCGTGTATTTCAGGTCGGGACCTCTATGGAATACGAACAGATTTTCAAGCGTATTATCATCGAGCTTCAGCGTTGCCAAGATAATTATGAGGAAATGCTTGTCCTTTTGCTCCGTCATCTTCTTATCATCTTTCATCGGGAACTGACCAGGGAACATATCTCGAAAAATGAATACCTGGATCACGAGATGGATAACGCAGTTACCTTTTTCAGTGAAAATTATAACCAGAATATTAGCATAGATGATTATGCTGCCTCACGTGGAATGAGTGTCAGCTGGTTTATCCGAAACTTCAAAAAATACACAGGTTCTACACCAATGCAGTTTATTGTGGGAATCCGAATTAACAATGCCCAGATGTTACTTGAAACAACAACCTATTCCATCAATGAAATTTCTAAAATCGTCGGGTATGATAATCAGCTTTATTTCAGCCGGCTTTTCCACAAGCTGAAAGGATATTCCCCAAGAGAGTACCGAAAGATAAGAAACAAATTCTAAAATCCACAATATCGCATTGGCTTGTATCGTTATTTTTCTATTTTGCAAAGTCATTAGTTTCGCTTCTACTTGTGACGTATCAAGATCTGCCGTCACTTTTATTTTAAAATATGACATGTAAAACCTCCTTGTATATTATTATATTATGATATTATTTTAAAAAATTGCATAAGAAAAGAGACTACCTATTACGATAGTCTCTTACATCCTTAATAAAAGCATAATTATTTTTGGATGGGCGGTGTATCCATCATCTCAGGTACTCTTTTCAGAGTGCGTCAGGAACCTTTTCTGACCTCAAAAATAATTATGCTTGTTATTATCATATTCACTTTCTATAAAAAGAAATACTATTTAATTTCTTCTTTGTCAGGATTATTCTTTCTGTTTTCAATGCTGTTTTTTTCACACGTTACTGTTCACTCCGTTCACAGTAACGTAGCCAAAATTCATTCCAGATTGCCTGCGGCAATGGAATTTTGGCTTGTATGTCTCGGGATTTTGGCATATTCATGCCAAAACACCTCGCGGGACAGTGGTGTGTGAACAGTAACTTTCACACTCAGTAATAACTTCCTTAATCCTTCCACTATGCAAACGTCTTACTATTTTTGATTCTTGTACTTCATGCATAGTTGCAACATATAAATAGTCCCCATCTTTATCTAATTTTATCCCAATTAAAATATTATCTTTATAACACTTAATTAATTCAAAAGAACTATTTTCCTTTTCGTTTGGATTAACTCCCGAGGGCTTTCATACTGCTCATATTAAATTGTGATCATTCTACGTTCTCAAACATCTCCGCTAATGTCATGGAGATTTTCGGAAAGTCTTTCAATGTCACCACTGTATCTGCATTATAATGTTCTTCTTCTGAATCATCCTGAAGAATGTAACTGTATTTCAAATCATATTTACCATTTTCCAGATAGTAGATTTCTACAGCCCGCTCTCTTGGTGAAATGATCCAGTATTCCTCAACTCCTGCATTCTGGTAAAGCTCCTTTTTGACAGTCTTATCTCTCAATGCAGTCGCAGGACTAAGAGTTTCCACAATAAATCTGGGTGTACCAGTATAGGAACCACCTTTCAAATGCTTACGGTCACATATAATCATCACATCTGGTATCACATAATCATTATTCTCCTGTGCATGATATTTATAATCCAGATTCTCCATGAAAACCAAGCACAATGTTCCTTTTAATCCACTTTTTATAATGGAATAAATATTACCATCTACAATCCCATGCTGATAATTTGGTGACGGTGACATATCATAAATCACACCATTGATCTTCTCTTCTTTTCTATATTCCTCTTCAAGTAATGGCATATTCACTCACCTCCTACAATTCCATACTATATCTTAGTAGTCAATCTCATCAAACAGATCTTCAAAGGTTATCTTAATATTGGGAAAATGAACCAATCTTAATTCATCCTTGTTTTCTTCGCTAATAGTTTTCCAGAGATAATATTTGGGAATATCATTCTCATCATAGTCCAGTTCATAAATCTCTATTGTTTTTGTACGCCAATCAACAATCCAATATTCCTCTATCTCCTGTTGCGCATATAATTCCATCTTTTCTGTACGATCATATTTTTCGGTTGATGGAGATAAAACTTCCATAACAAAGCGTGGGGCATCTGTAAATGTATTCCCTCTCCTGGATTTAGTACGACAGTTTATAGAGGCATCAGGAATGACTATCTTATTATTTCCCTCAGCATCTTTAAAACGGTACTGTACATTATCGGAATAAACATAACAAGTGCTGTTTTTTAACTGATATCTGACCGCAGCCACAAAATTGACAATAACTGATGAATGTTCTGGTGTAGCACCTGCCATATCTGTAATCTTTAAATTCCAATCCATTCTATATGCTCCCTTCGATGAAAATAAAGCTTTTTATATTGTCAAATCTATCATCATTTTGTCTATATCTGTATACGATTTTCCTAGAGAAGGATTCTGTTTCATCTGTTGTACTTCATTAATTGCAGATATAGTCTCACTGTTTGGTATTTCTCTGGTAACTTCTCTTGAATAAATCTCCCTATGTTCTTTATTCAAAATTATCATTTAGCAAGCTCCTTATATGCTTCCATATTCTGTTTAATTAATCGTTCCGAAATTGCTGTCACATCTTCTACGTCTGCTATTTTCTGTGCTTCTGCCAGATTTTTATAATCCTCGTATACGAAATCTGCATTCATATATTCTTTTGCACGTTTTGTCATATTATCACTCATAATTCCATACTTCCGAAATCAATCACAAAATCTTCATAGATTCCCACTTTAACAAAATCCTGTAAGGTATAATCATTAACACTTTCATCACCGGTAAAATTATATACTATAACACGATTCTTCTCAGGATCAACAATCCAATATTCCTTAACACCTGCGAAACGATATTTCAGAAGCTTCAACAGGTAGTCCATTTTCTTACTTGCAGGTGACACAATCTCAATAATCCAATCAGGTGCGCCCTTACATCCTCTATCATCAAGCTTATCTGGATCACAAATTACAGAAATATCTGGCTCTACATAGGTATTACTTCTTTCATCCAAGTAAACAGCAAATGGTGCAGCATAGACCTCGCATTTTCCTTTATGTTCTTCAATATAACGATCAATAATACTGACAAGTCTTGTTGAGATACGCTGATGCTTTCGGCTTGGTGGTGCCATCATATACATACGACCATCAATCAGTTCTGCTCTTTCTCCATCTGGTAAAGCATATATATCATCTATAGTATAAGCTTCTTCTTTCAATAATGGCATGTTATCACCTCCAAGTGAGCTTAGCTATAAATATATTATAATATAGATTATGCCTATTCAGCAACCTGTTTTTTGATTCTGACAAAACAGATATAGATATCAGCATCGGCAGCAGTCATCTTAGACTCCAGATCATGGGTTGCAATGATCTTTGTTGTCGGAAGCTTCTGCAGGATCCGTATCAGCCGTCTCCGGTTCTTTGGGTCTAATGCTGTTGATGGTTCATCCATCAGCATTACCTTTGGGTTCATTGCAAGGATGGTGGCTATGGCAGCCATTCTCTTTTCGCCACCTGACATCTTATAATTCTGGCGGTCTTTCAAATGTATAAGGTCCAGTTCTTCCAAGGCCTCCCTGGCAAGCTGATCTGCTTCTTTTCTGCTCTTACCATAATTTAATGGTCCAAATATCATATCTTCATAAACCGTCGGCATAAACATCTGATTATCAGAATCCTGAAACACATACCTCAGGCATTGCCAGATTCTACTTGAATTTTCCTGATTTACTTCTATTTCATCAACAGTGATCTTTCCCTTTGCAGGGATCAGTCCCAGCATTGCCTTCATTAGCGTAGACTTCCCTGCACCATTGGCTCCGATCAGACCCACCTGTTCTCCTTCACTGATATGGAAAGACACATAATTCAAGGCATTTTTCTCTTCTCCATATCCAAATACTACATTTTCAAATTTTATCATTTTCGTCTACACTTTCTATACAAACATTCTTCCCAGCAGCACTGTGACTGAGCATGTTCTCATCAAAATAAATACTGATACCCAGAAAATCACATATCCCCAGGATACAAGTTTGTTATATACTTTCTCTGCATAATAAAACTCCCCATGGAATCCCCGCAATTCCATACTTTCGTATAATGCAACTGCCCGATCCATGCTTCTTAAGAGTAGCTGCCCTAAAAAAATGGGAGGTTTCACTTACCTCCCATTTTCCCAAAAATCCTTTTATTTCAGTTTTTATAATGTTTCAAGAAAACGCATAAATGCTTCTCTTCCCTCGGTCGTACATTTGTATACTCCTGCGTCTTCCAGAACATGGGTAAATACGATTCCAATCTCTTTCTGAAGAATGCCATGGATGTTTTCTTTTGTGATTTCCGGATATTTCGGAAGGAACTTCTTAACCCACTCTGCATGTTTCTCAATCTGTTCATTTGAAGAAATATCTTTGCCTTCGAGAATATACTCTTCCAGAAGTTCCATCTCACCTTTTAATCTGGCTGGAAGAACTGCAAGTCCCATAACTTCGATCAGACCGATATTTTCTTTCTTAATATGATGATATTCTGCATGCGGATGATACACGCCCAGCGGATGTTCTTCTGTTGTAATGTTGTTTCTTAATGTCAGATCCAATTCGTAGATATCCCCTACTTTACGTGCAATTGGTGTAATTGTATTATGAGGCTCTCCATTGGTTTCAGCATAAATAAATGCTGCTTCGTCAGTATAACCTCTCCATACTTCCAGCACATGTGTTGCCAGATCTACCAAACGGTTAGAATCTTTATGACGAATACGAAGTACAGATAACGGCCATTTTACAATTCCAGCCTCTACATCTTCAAATCCCGAAAGTACCACGTGCTGCTCAATTGGTGCTTTTGCCATTGCAAATGTATAATGTCCACCCTGGAAATGATCATGGCTTAAGATCGATCCGCCTACGATCGGCAGATCTGCATTAGATCCAAGGAAATAATGCGGAAACAGTTTTACAAAATCAAACAGTTTAATGAATGCATTTCTCTCGATTTTCATTGGAGTATGCTGGCAATTAAATACAATACAATGCTCATTGTAATATACATACGGAGAATACTGGAATCCCCAAGGAGTATCATTGATTGTGATCGGAATAATCCTGTGATTCTGCCTTGCCGGATGATTAACACGTCCCGCATATCCTTCATTTTCCGGGCAAAGAAGACATTTCGGATAGCTTCCGGATTTTACATTCCTTGCCGCGGCAATTGCTTTTGGATCTTTTTCCGGTTTGGACAAATTGATGGTAATATCAATCTCACCGTATGGACTGTCTACCTTCCACTTTTGATCCTTCTCTACGCGATATCTGCGGATATAATTGCTGTCCTGACTCAGTTTATAAAAATAATCGGTTGCTTCCTTTGGGCTTTCTTTATATTTATCCCAGAATTCTTTTTGCACCTGGCCTGGACGCGGCATCAGACAGTTCATTAATCTGGTATCAAATAAATCCCGGTATACAATACTGTCTTCGATCAGTCCTCTTTTTACGGCTTCATCCAGCAATTCACCCAATGTTGCTTCAAGATTAACAGATTCCTCAATGTTGTCCGGTTTCTCATAGTCATCCTCATGAAAAACGTCCAGCAGAAGATTTGTTGTGTAGTTTCTTTCACATTCCGGTGTCAGACCTGTTGTAATTCCATACTGTACCAGTTTTGCAATGCTTTCACTTAACATTTTTCTTCCTCCTGTGCTTCACTTTTAAATTTATATTTTTGGTAACATATATACCGATTTCCCTGATAAGTCAGCATACCTCGATCGCCTTTTTCCAATTCACGAAAATCTCCCTGTTGCATTTGAAATTCCATCAAACTTCCATCTGTCATCTCAAATACAACGCGAAACCAAGGTACATGTGCTTCAGACTGCATATGGGTATAGATTCCTTGCTTCTTGTGGATCTCACATGACTAAAGTCACATGCTCCTCAGCCGCTTTAAGCGACAAGGCTAAATATCGGCGGATACGCCTGTAACTTAGGATATGCGCAGTCATGCGCTTTTTTCCATGCCAGATATGGCAGGTTCCCACACCACAGGTAGTCCGCTGTATATCTGCCTGTGTTTATGCTGCTCTTAAGAGTTCCATTTCTAAAAATAGTTCTCTTAAGTCCGCATATACACATGAGATCCTACGCTTTACTGAAGGGACTTTTGCCTCCAGCAAAGACCTTTCCGTTACCGGAATGGGTTTTAAAAGTTCCCGTATAAAATATCTTGCTCCAATATTATAGGACGCTGAAAGATCACAGTTATATCTTTTTCCATTCTGGAATGTACATAAACTGTGATTGCCCGGATCGCGGACAACTGTTCCTGACCCATCATAGGCAAGCCTGCTGGTATTCCATGCACAGATTCTGGAAATCCGCATCCCTCTGCGATGCGCCTGATGTTCACATCTTTTCTGGATATCTCTTTTTCTCCACAGATGCAGCTTCTGTTTCTTTCTTCCGGATATCTTTCCTTTTATTTCCAGATACTCAAACACAATCACATCCACATGGTTTTCTTCTGCATATCCTGTGACTGCACCTGCAATCTTTCTTCCAAGTTCTGTGTTAAGACGCTTCGCGTAGGCCCATCTGCTTTTCACCTGTGCAGAACCATGTTTCCTCTGGAACCTGCTTATTCGTCCCAGCACACGGTACATCCGGTCTTTTTCACTGGGAAAATCAATAAACTTTCTTCCCAGGACAGTTCCATCTGCCCGCATAATGGTACAGACTGCATCCGTATTGAGTCCTAAATCCACACTGCAGATGATCTGTTCTTTTACAGGTGTCTTTGTAAGCGGCACTTCTTCCGTATAAGAAAAGCGCAGGAAGTATTTACGATGCCTTTTTTCCAGCACGGGTGCTGCAGCTTTTTTTCCTGCCCAGTTCTTTCTTAGATATTCCATATCTGTATGGCTGAGGCTGACCCGGAACCATTTCCAGTCATGACCATCATAAAGTTTCAGGCACGCTCCATCTTTTTCTTCTGTATCCTCACGATACATCACATCTCGGTAGAATACCGGCATGGCATGATTATCACACACCAGCTTCGGCCTGCCGCCTTTCTGATCCGTTTTTTTCCACAGTTCCATCCTTGTCTTATATGAGGATACACTTCCCAGGGCATGCTGGATAGCTGCCCTTCTGAGATAAGAAGGCATCTTTGGAAAACGCAGGTCAAAATCAAACCTTGCCTGGTTCTTTTTGGTGGTATGTACCAGATGTTCTGCCGTGTTGAAACGGTTTTTAGGTTCTGTGATCACTGCCAGTTCATCCCATATCTGGGCATAGATCTCAATCAGACAACTGACCGCAGAACGATAAATATCCAGTGTCTGGCGGATCGGGATATTTTGTTTTCGCAATTCTACACCATAACTGGATACTGTCCTCATCTTTTTTCCTCTTTCTTACAAATATAAAAAACGGATTCTTTCAGGTTACTGTTTTTCTTTTTGCCCCTCGATATAAGAACATACCTGTTCCCTGCTCCTGTCACTCACCGTTACTGCACAATAAGATGGATTCCACAGATGCCCTCCCCAAAGCTCTTTCTTCAGTTCTGGATGCGCAAGAAACATCTGCCGGGCAATGTTCCCCTTCATGATCTTGATCATATCAGAGATATAAAACTGTGGTCTGCAATCTACAAGCAGATGGATATGATCCGGCATAACCTCCATTGCCAGAATCTGAAATTTATATTCTTCTGCAAGATCACAGAGCATTTCTTTGCATTCTGCATCAATACCATCTTTTAAAACCTTTTTCCGATATTTTGTGCACCATACCAGATGGTACTGTAGGGAATACACATATCCTCTACCATATGAAAGTTCATTATTATTGATATTAAACATATTTTTCTCCATGTTTATATTATATCATATGCAAGAAGTGTTTGCAAACATTTGTTCTGCTCGTTTTTTAAAAAAAGTGCGCCTAACTCATCACTAAGTAACGAGAATGCGACGCACAGTTATTCAATTCCTGCCGAAATCCATACGGTGTCCAGAAGCTCATTCCACCGATATGCAGATAGTTGAAATTCGCCAGCTGATAAAGGAAATTGTTCTGCATACCAATTCCGGCAGATGGAAGTATGGTGGAGAACCATGTTGCTCCCATCGCCACATAAGCAAAAAGCGGCATGAAAAGAACCACAATAGAGATCAGTAAAACCGTCAGGGTATCTTTAAACTTCGCAGACAGGAATAGCGTACAGCTAACCGTTGCTAATACGGAGAGCAAGCCTGCTGCGGCAAGAATTATCTGCAACTGTCCCAGATTGATGTTTGGCAGGTTAATGATAGAGTATAGCATCTGGAATGATGTTTTTAAGCAATCCGTACCGAACGCTGCATCTAAAAGAAGCTGCCCACTACGGACAGCCTCTTCTCTATAATAAGATTTTCATTACTGATATATGTCCACCAATCCTGTTTTTAACATTGAATCTGAAAACTCATATGCAGCTCCATCACCGTTAAGATTCAGATACATATTATTCAAGTCATTCTCATTTACGATCCATGCCATATTCACCTGTATACTCTCACCAGGTTTTAATGAAGAAATATAGTTTCCTCCATTTCCATAATCCTCTGATATACTGTTGTATGTCATTTCAGCTGTACGTGCAACACCATCCCATATAACACGATCGTAGTCATCTCCGGACTGTTCTGTCGGATCGTAAATTTGATATGATCCATCTTCATGGTCCATCAACAGCAATGTACCAATATAAAGCATATGGTTAATTTCTTCATCTGACTTATTGGTATAAGTAACTGTCGCATAGACGAGCTTTTGTTTCACACTTTCTGTTTTTACAATCTCATCCACTGAATCAATGCCATTACCGGACTTAATATAAGACAGCGTATTATTTACTAAATTTCCATCAGTTCCAACTGCATCAGTCCATTCTTCCGGCACATTATTCTGACCAAGCAGCTGCAGATTGTCCTCCACCTGAACAGCATCAACACAAACTGAAATTTTATCATTTTCAATATAGTTGCCATCTCTGTCTTCACCAGATGCTGATATATCAAACACTTCACCAATCTGATGCATTAGCAATTTATTATCTGCAATAGAAGTCATCACTGCTTCTCCCGATGATTCTTCAGGGGATACCATTTCGCTCCACGTATACAAACCAGCGGTTTCAATCATTGTATCATTTTCAGTGATTACAAGGTTTTCTACCACTTTAATGGCATCCTCTTTTGAAATATCATCACCGATATAAACAGTAATTACACGATATACATCTGGGCGAAGAAGGTAAATCCTTTGATTAAAAGATCCATCCTCTGCCAGGTCATTATATTTAAGATATACACCTTCATAATTGCCAAAAGTTCGTTCCTCACAGTCAACAACATTCTTATCTTGCATTACTTTGCTCAAATCATCCTCGTCTAAAAGCACAGATGCAAAGCTGAATCCTCCGGTTCGATCATGCTCAGGATATTCCAGATGAAATTCATCAATCCATTCCATTCCTTCTGGAATATATCCTGCTGAGATATCTATATCATGAATTCTTTCAGGAAGATTAATTTTCCCTGTGCTGCCATCCGCCTTAATTCCCGTTACGATACTGTAGGCTCCTTGTTTTTCTAAAAACATATGATATAATTTGGTACCTGCATAGACTATGGTCGATGTAGCCAATACACATACGGCTATTGCTGCAGCCACTCTGGCACCTGTCCATTTTTTCACTCTCCTTGTCTGAATATTAACCACCTTCGTGTCCTGTAGCTGTTTTTTCACTTCGCTTTGGATCATCGTGTGGATGAACTCCGGAGTTTCAGGAATATCTTTTTTCATATCTTCTAACCTCATACTGTCAACTCCTCACTTTCCTGTAAATTACGCTTAAGCTTTCCCCGTGCTCTGGCAAGTCTTTTTTGAACTGCTCCCTCGGTTATCTCAAGAATCTGCGCAATCTCTTTTATGTTGAAATCCTCAATATAGTACAGAATAACTGGCATTCGTAATTCTTCTTTCAAAGAATTTACGGCTCTGTACAAGTCGCTATAGTCAGTTCTCTGATCTGTCTCAATTTCTGTCATTTCACTCATCCCTTCCAAAGAAACAAGTTTACTCGACTTTCTCAAAAGAGTATAACACTCATTGATCAATATACGAATCAACCAAGTCTTGGCATATTTGTCATTTCTCAAAGTTCCAATCTTTGAAAATGCCTTAACAATCGTTTCCTGAATAGCATCCGCACAATCTTGATCGTTAATTAAAATTGTTTTGGCAGTAGAATACAATTGTCTCTCTGAATTGAGAATCAACGTCCCTAATTCTTCTTTGGTCACTTTAACACCACCTTCTTTAGCCGGCCGGCAATTTTCATTTACATAGATTAGACGTACAGTTTTTCAAAATATCCCCAAATAAACTTTATTTTTTTAATAATAGAGGAAATAAATCTTTCCCCTCTGTTGACATTATACACCTGTCTTACTTCTTACCCATATACAATTGTGAAGGCTTTTTCCAACGTCGGTACATTAAAAAACGATAACTATGCCCGGACCTGGTTAATCCGTATCTTAATCAACGAATGTTACAGCCTTGTGCGTAAATCCAGTAAATTTATCCCATTGGAAAATCTAGCTGACAGACAGGAGCCGGAATCATCAACGGTATCCAAACAGATTTTGGCTTTTTGCACAACATCAAAATCAAAGAAAGAGCTTGCAGCATTTTGCGGCTTCAAAGATTTAAGAAACTTCATTTTGAATAAACAAAGGAGCAGGGCATTGGGTAGCATCCCCATTGTCCTGCTTCTTTGTTTATTCTGTATAGATGTTCCCATTCTCATCCGTCCAGGTGCCATCACCATTGTCTGTGTATCCGACCCCATCTGCGTCACAATAGTAATAATCTCCGTTTGTTGTTTCTTTTACAGTAACGGTACCGTTACTGCCCTGGAGTTCATGCTGTTCCAGTTGGTTTCCGGAATAATAATCTTCGTCATTCCAGGTACGATATGAATTGCCATTAGCATCTGCCCAGTTTCCATCTCCCTGATAACTGTATCGGCTCCCATAATAATCAGAATAGGTCCCATCTCCGTTATCGTAAAGAACTCTGGATTCTTCATCTCCTCCACCCGGTGCTACAATTGATGCTACACCGGAAGTAGTAGTGAATCCACTGGTATATGGTACGCCTGCTGGCAGATTTTCATAAGATGAAACAGACCCGTTGTTGTCAGAGGTAATTCCATCATCGGTCGTTTCACTTACCTGTCCGCTGTTTTCCATGGCAGGTTCATCATTTGTTTCCGCATCCGCTTTTTCCTCTTCGTCTACAGAATCCTCTGTATCTGTATTCTCTGTCACTCCTCCTTCGTCCTGTGTTTCAGCAGCTTTCTGCATAGTTACCATTTCAGAAAACGGTGCATAATCCGGTACATTATTTTTCTCTGGATCTGCATTTTTTTCAATACCAGACTTCTCCGTCTCTACTGAAACTGTATCTGTCCCGGCAGAGACATTAAATACCAGATTACCGCCTGCAAGCAGCAGCGTCACAAGAATTCCCGGAAGAATTCCTTTGCGGAGTTTCCGAATGTTCACCATATACAGAATCCGATCTTTAAACACCATTTCGCTGTCATTAAGACTTGCTGTCACATATGGAATCTGATTTTCCATGGCCACTGTCCTGAGAAGCAGCTGTCGATATAATTTATGTTCCTTTTTATTAACTCTGCGAACAACCGCTGTATCACACAGATTTTCAATATCCTTATCCGCTTCTTTCAGCATGATAAGAAGAAAGGGATTGAACCAGTATATCGATGCACAGATTCGAAGGAGCATCTTATACCAGAGATCCCGATGGCAATAATGTGTAAGTTCATGGTAAAAGATAAGTTTTCTTTCTTCTGCTGAATACCCGGTTGCTGGTAGATACAATTTTGTATGTAAAAGTCCTGCAAGAAGCGGTGTGGTAAGACCTGCGTTTTGCCTGAGCTCCGGTATTCTGCGTACGTGCTTCTTTTGACACGCTGCACGGTACATCTGAATACTCACCGTATCACTTACCTGTAGACTCATCCGTTCCAGATTCCTTATAGAAAAATAATATGCCAGCAATTCTCCTGTCAGTTTAAGTACCGCTACGCTCAGCCAGACAGCAACAAAAATCACAGCCACAATTCCCAGCCATTTATCTGATTCGTACCTGACAGTTCTCTTTTGTTCCGGGATTTCTGTCAGATTTTTCATGTCATTGCTCGCAGATGATACGGTTTCTGTTATCTTCTGACTTTCCTCTGGTCTGACTGCGTAATCCGTTATCTTCGGGTTTTGCGTATTCTGTTGACTGCTTCTAAGTACTTTGAAATCCACCAGTGCCAGATTCGCCGGAAGGCGCACCGGAACACAAAGGCTTATCGTAATCAACAGCCAGATAAAGTACTTCCATCTCGCTGATACACGTCCTTTAAACAGAGTCGCAAGCACTTTTACCAGTAAAATTACTATTGCTGCAATAATATTCAGTTTCAGAATGTGCAGAACAAGAACCTCCATAATTTGCTATTCCTCCCTGTCCTCCAGGTTCTTAAGAAATTCACTGAGATCCTGGACTTCTTCCGAGCTGATCTTCTTTCCATGATAAAGTGAAGTTACAAACTTTTTTAGTGAATTCCCATAAAGTTTCTCAAGAACACTCTGGCTTTCATGTGCCTGATAATCTGACTGCGAAACCAAGGGTGTATACAGATTCATTTTTCCCTGTTTCGTCACTTCCACGAAATTTTTGTTCTCCAATCTGGTCAGCAATGACAAAATTGTTGTTGATGCAAGCTTTTTCTTCGTATTGATCACTTTTTCAATCTCCGGTCTGGTCATTGGCGGAGTATTATTCCAAAGAACGAGCATAATATCCAACTCTGATTCCGGAAGTCTCTGGTAAGTTTTTTTCACTTTTTCATACCTCCTGTTACATATTTTCTACAAATGTAGGAATAATTCTATTTTACCACGGTTCACGGAAATGGCAAGGGCTTTTGCACAATTTGCAAATGCCCTTGCCATTCCTGCAGCTACTGACCACTATCAGTCTATTTCTGTATAACTGCTGCCATTTTCATCACTCCATGTCCCGTCTCCGTTGTCCGTAAATCCTGTACCATTTTCGTCCTGGAAATAATAATCACCATTTGTAGTTTCCGTAACCGTCACAGTATTACCGTTTGCATCCTGAAGGTCATGCTGTTCCAACGTATATCCCAGATGATGAGTGTCATCATTCAGAGCTGAGTAGGTATTTCCATTTTCGTCGGTATAAGTTTCATCCCCATTATCGGTATAGTTCATTCCATCATCTCCACGATATTCACAAGAATAATCTTTGTGAAGAATGTAATTAATCTCAATGGTATTTCCATCACTGTCAACTAATGTCATTGGTGAGGTAGTAAGGATATCTGAATCTCCTCCTGACTTCTGACTGGCAGTATCTGTAGTTGCCTTATCAGAATCATCAGAAGAATCATCGGTCTGGTTTTCATTCTCCTGTCTGGTAAGCGAAGGATTTCCGGGATAAGAAATATATTCTACAAATTTTCTGACGTCACTGATGTCATCTGCATCTTTTGCATATCCCACTGCCATATACAGGCTATTTCCCTCTGAATAAATTGTCTGATAGCAGGCATCGTATGTGTCATTGCATTTGGCAATTCCTGTTTTGACATCCTCCAGTGAATATTTATAGATATTTACATAATCATTTCCGTTCGTATAGCTTGCATAGGTACCTTCAGTATCTGCTTTTTCCCATTCAGATCCAGCCGGCGGCTGTGTATAGAAATCGTTATTTCCTGCTGCCATAACCGTTGCAGCTGAAAAAATCCCAAGTGTTGCTACCGTCATAAGTGTCATAAATTTTGTCTTCATCGTGGATTCTCCTAAAATTTTATTTTCTACATCTGTAGAAGTTAATTATATTCTACAACTGTAGAATATAATTGTCAATTCTTTTTTTATATTTTTTTATCAACTCAGTTTAATTTCTATTTTTCCTTCCACTGGGCTATATAAATCTAGAGGATATTCATCACTTTCATAAACACGTCCTTCGCCTTCTCCAAATGATTTTCGGCATACTGGACATGATAGCCAAAACTAACATTTTTTTATTTTTCTGCAATTGTATTTCCATCAAAAGTTCCGTTTTACAACATTCCTGCAGTAAAAAAAGGCCTTCCCGGATAGACCATTATTGTTCCTGTCCATCCAGAAAGACCTGAAAATTAAAATGTTATATTTCTTAGAAATTTTCCATTAAATTTCTGCAAGCATTTAAATAAAATCATGGGTCTCGTTTTTCGCAAACTTCCCATCTAGGAAAGCAAAAATTTTGTCTTTCATCCATGTTCCCATAAATGCTCCGAAAAGCAGGATAACTACAACCACCCGCATAGCAGGTGGTTTATTTGTTTCCCAAAGTTCCGTTTTTCGGATCAGCAAAAAATTTTACAATGGAAGAATACGGTAAAAGTCAACGGATTTTTTTACCAGTTTTACCCAATTTCCAGCTGTTCAAAAAAGACAGCCACATTGCAATAACTGCAATAACGATTCAGTGAATTATTTCCATCCATGATAAATTCCCAGGTATCTTTATAAGTACCACATACATAAAAACCATCGTCATGTAAATATTCCAGGAATTTTTCCAGCTGATCTGTATATTGGTCTGCGATGTCAAATGCCAGATCTTCCTTTTCATCATCAGTCAGATTTTCTGCCCGGTCATGCAGCACATGTTCCATATTTCTGGAAAAATAGTAGATCTCGTAGGGAAATCCTGCCACAGTTTTCCGGTTATACAAAGAATATACAATCTTTCTCTTGCTTAGATTTCTACGGATCAGCCGATCCTTATTTTTTGCCTCTATATGTGCATCAAAATATTTCGTTCATGATCGTTTACCAGTTTCGTAAATATAACAGCCAGTGCATCTTCATCCGTCGGCCCTTCTACAAGAAACAGAATAACTTTTTTAGTCATTAGCACGTATCCTTCCTGCCCGCCTCATAGCAAGCTCCATCTCATATATATTTGTTTCATTGTAGAGCTTTTCTTTTTGCCCGCCAAGCTTGATCGTCCGTAAATAAGATAACCGGGTATTTTGCGTATTTTTGATATAAGTAGATTTTATATAGCAATTCTCAGGATTCACAGTCGTATAAAGCAGAGAATCATTTTCAAGAATCTCCAATGGGCGTAAGTTATGTGATGTAAAGATCAATTGTCCCTTAGCTTTATCCTGCATAACTTCCAGACATTCTCCCAATAAATACTCATAAATACCAGAATCCAGCTCGTCTACCACAAGGCAATAAGACTCCCTGTTATAGCAGTCAACTAAATTACTGCAAATAGAGATCAGCTTCTTTATTCCTGCGGATTCATACAAAAGAGGAATCCGGTTCTCTCCACGCATGGCAATGATTTCAAACTGCACTCCGTCTTTTCCATCCTTCAATAGCTTATCAAACGCATTATAAATTTCTATATTGATCTCAGGTATTAATGATTTCATTACAATATTGATCTGCTTGATCGTATTTGCTACATAAGGAAAAACTTCTTTTGGCACCACATTTATATCTGTGAAGCGTAAGAAGATGCCTTCACCTTTTTTTGGTATCGTGTCCGACCAGTCAATATTAACCGGCATACTTTCCAAATTTAAGGATAAGTAGCCGTATTGTGCGTTTTCAACAACAGCAAGAGCATAAATTCCATATTTCTGAAAACACTGACTCAGTAGAGCAAGCAATGCAGCTTCACCCTCGGCTTTTTCAAAGACTTCCTGCGCTTTTCTTGAAAATAAAAAGGAACTTACCTCTGGAACGCCCTTTTCCTCATTATAGTTCTGTGTTGCCTGCTCTGCGACTCCAAGTGCAATGACATTCTGGATATCCTTAGAAAAACGCTCATACAATTTCAACGGACGAAAAAGCTCTTTCTTGCCTTTTTGGTAATCAAAAACAGGTGTGATCCGTTTTCCTTCGGACATTTCTCTCTGGCTGAATTTTTCTTTACTGATGCAGAAGCTCTTCTTACCGTTTTTCAGCAGTCCAATTTCATATTCTACCAGATAGCATTTTTCTTCGATTTTCAGCTCAAAGCGATACTTTACAGTGGAGGTATCACTTGCTTCATTTATATAATAATAAAAATTTGACGGGATCTGACGTCCGGAAAGAAGATATTTCAGCAATACCATACAGTCCACAACTACTGTTTTTCCAGATCCATTGGCTCCGTAGATTCATAAAATGCTTCCCTTTTTGTTTTGGGGCATTTCAATTTCGCCGTGTATCACATTTTTTATGTTGTTGATTTCTATTCCCAAAAGCCGAACAACGTATTTCATCTCCATCCACCTGTACTCAGTATATCTTGCTATATTGCAAAAAACAATTCTTATTCTTATTTTGTTAATATTTTTAACATTATTTGAATTATTTTCATATAAACAAACAGGGTTTATGATAGATATGTTTATTTTTGAGTAGATAATGGATAATTCTCAATTATCATTGATTCATATTAAAATCTATTTCAGGAGAAGGTGAATACTATGCTTTTTTTCTGTTTTTCGAGCAAAGACCGACACTCAATAGTAGAATCCATTTTATTTCATCTAACTAATTATGGATTACCAGTCTGGTATGACCGGCATAAAATGTTATTAGGCGATGAACGAGATAATAAAAATTTTGATGAAGGAGTAAAGGCCTGTAATTATTCAATTATTATTTTAAGTGCTAATACAATTGCATCCGAATGTGCAAATGAGGAAATTGATTTGATTTATCAGAGATATAAACAGCATAAAATGTATGTGTTTCCTATATTTTTCAATATAAAAGCCAGTCAATTACCAGAAAAATATTGTTGGATGAAAAGATTAGTTTATAAAGAACTTACTGTTGCAAATGATTCGCGAAGTGCTTGCAATCATATTATATGTAAAGTGACCTTAGATGAATTGCAAAAGTATAAAATCAAAACGATAAATGAATATTTAAAACTTTATAAAAATAATAAGGCATTTTCTTACCTCACAGAATTAATTGATTCATATTGCAAAATAAGTGATGAAAATCATAATGCACAAATTGCATTACTATATGCTGGATGCCTTTATATCAAAGAAAAATATAATTGTTGTTTAGAAATTCCAGAATTTTATTATAAAGGTATCCAGCGACTCTTTGAAGAAACACGGCTTAATCTGCCTATCGACTTAAGAGAAACTCTTATTTTTGAAAGACTTTTTTTATTACTGTTTAATGCAGCGATATTCGGTTACACTATTTAATATATTAACTATTACCTCTGAGATTTTCTGAGGTTCGGTCTCATAACGGAGAATATCTATTTTTTTTGATAAATAATAAAATTGATTAATGTTTGCTTTAACTTCTTTCCAAATAATATTTGCTTCATAACCAGTTGCACCAACTGGAATAATAACAAAATTGTTAGCCTTGGCAATTTGAAATTCCTGATATGTACCGGTGCTAAAATGTGCTATATTATCATCAAACATACCTGCTTTGTTCATGTTTCTTGATTGACCAAATAAAAATATTGCTGCACTGCAATCACGCTGCATTAGTTTTCTATAAGTTTCCTTTTTTTCTTCACTTAAATTCATGTGAAAAGGAAATGGACGCATTGATAAATATTTTGGTGTGTTGGAGATATTTCGTTCTGCTAAATACTGATTTGCATATCCTGTTATGTATGTTCCAAGTCGTTTACCTACTCCTGTACTGATACGATAACCGGAATTATAAAGATGATTTACTAAAGCACAAGATAACTTATCAGCAAAATTATTAGTGTTTTCAGTGACAGAATCATATGAACCAGAAATAAATACTTTCTTTTCTTTAGTTTTTCCATTTAAACAATTTATGATATTAAGCATTCCATCTTTTGATGCACACAAACATGTAATATTATATCTTTTTTTCAAATCTTCAACAAAATAGTAAAAATCTTGTGAAACATTTTCATCTATATACATTATTGCATAATGACCTTCCATAGAACCACCCAAAAATTCTTGTATAGAGCATAGGCAATCCAATACTAAAGCATCTGAAAAACTGTATCCAATAAATAAAAATGTATTCGAGACTAATTCTCTTTTTAAGAAAGTTAAAAAAAGTGGATGCTTTTTTAAATAATGTTCATAATCATTTTTTGTTAAAATCATATTTATTGGTTCTGATATATCACCATTCATCTTATAAATATTAACTTTATCATGGCAATCTATACTGGCTAAATTTTTATCATTAACGATAATATTGTGTGGAATACATTTTTTCCCTAATTCTGTTTCTATACTTTTATCGTAATTAGTAGTCCAAATACTGTTAAATCCTATTTCTAATAAGGAATTTAATAATAAGTTGGACTCTTGTGGAATTTTATTAATTTTATTATTGATAATACTTCTCAAATCCGAATCACTATGCTCATTCGCATAATACTGTGCAAGAGAATATAAATCTATTTTATTTAAGTCAACATTAAGTTCTTCGGCACATTCGGAAAGCAGATCTGCCCACCCAGGATATCCAGAGTTTCGAGATACTCCAGCTCCTATAAAAAGAGACGCCTCATTATTTATAATTTGATCAGAAAATTTTTTATAAAAGTGTGGTAATTGATCGGCAGTTTTCGTTAATAAACGCTCATAAATACTTGACATTTTCTTCCCCTATTTTAAAGTTTATTTATATGTTGATAATTGAGAATTATCTATTCATTATCTTATTTGGATTATAGCAAATCTCGCCAGATTTTTCTATTGAATTCATCCCAATATAAAATTTTTTCATTATTCTTAGTATATTTATGCCTTACCAATATTTTTGTATGCAAAAAAGACCGCCATTTTTCGCCGATCTCCTCTCCTGCATTTTATATATGTATCTTTATGCGTTCCTTTACGCTGCTCCTATGATCTTCATATTATTCCGTGGGTGCATATCCCGTAAGATTTCTGCCTGTTTTCTGGCTGCCACATGAATATAGATCTGTGTTGTCTTTATGGAAGAATGCCCCAGTATCCGCTGTACACAGCTTATGTCCACTCCTTCCTCAATCAGATATGTTGCAAATGAATGTCTGAACATATGCGGTGTGATATTTCTTTCTATTCCAGCCTGAGCTGTATATTTTTTTAGCATCAGTCGAATGGACTGTTCCGTATACCGGTTGCCCCTGCCATTTACAAAAAAATATCCACTTTTTTTAATCGCCGCTCTGTTTTCAGCATAATATTTCCGCAAAATATTCAACACTGAGGTACTGCCAATCTGAACATATCTTTCTTTCGCTCCTTTTCCCATGAGTTGAATCAGCCCAGTATTCAGATTCACATTTTCTGCCCGTATATTTGATATTTCATAAACTCTGGCCCCGGTTGCAAAGAAAAGCTCGATTACTGCCACATCTCTCAGGCAATATTTATAAACCGTCTCCGATGCCTGCTGCAGACAGCCATACATATGGTTTAATAAATGTTCAATCTCTTCACGCGGTATAATTCTCGGAAGAATCAAATTTTCCTTAAATTTGACTTTTATTTTTCGAAATGGACTTTCTTTAATCAATTCATTCTCTTCCAAATAACTATAATATGCTTTGACAGAGGCTATTTTGCGTTTCACTGTTTTTTGCTTATATTTTTTATGTAATTCTGTAATATATTCCTCAATCTTCTCTTTGTCTGGTTCTTCGCAAGCAACAAAAGTAAAATACTGATTGAGATCGATTCGATATGCTTTTACTGTTTTCTGATCCAGTTCCTTTCTATATGTGCAATATTCCAGATACGATACTAATTTATCCTGCAATCTCATTTTTCGTTCTCCCCTACGTTTTTTAACATTCTCCATATCATACTACCATTTCACCAGAATATTTTCAGAAATTTTACAAACAAAAAGACAGACATATTCCATATCATATTTTCTTAAAAATAAAAAGTACAGCCTTTCGGTTCATCCAATTAGCTGTACTCGCATTTCTTATCTAGTTTTATGGTAGTATTCTTCAGAATATTGCTCAGAAAAATCTTCAACATTCAGATGATGTAACGTTAAAAATTCATGTAAAGTATCATCAGATATCTCATCCAGGGAAAACGGTTTTAATTCTTTAATAAACCCTTTTATCTGATCCTTCAGGATCTTAAGTTTATTTGGACGAATTATCTTAACTTTATGTGTAAAATCTCCCTCATAAGAAAGTGTCTTTGTCGAAATAATCATAAATCTGTCTACATTTGCATTTGGGCCATATTGATCTTCAAACCATGCACAATGGTTATTCATTTGTCCCGCTTCATGTTTCGTGATTTCCTGACGGGTTCCGGACACCTCACTTTTGCATTCAAATAATAAATAATGATCATTCGAACCACACCAAAGATTATCAGGTCCCTTCCGAATTTCTTTATCTGGACGCTGGCTGACATAGCCAAGTAAAGCGCCAACATCTTTTAATGCAGCTTCAAATTTAGTAGCTTCAATACCAAAAGACAAATTATCTAATGTCGCATTAACTGACAAAAACAATTCACCATAATCTGAAAATTTCCGCATATATGTTCTGATATTATTTAGGCGGTCTTGGTGTATATAAGAAATTTTTGTATAATCAATTCCTGTACTCGGTTTTAAAAGCTGTGTATTTTTCTTAAATGCACTTTTTTGAATTTTAATCGATTCTGCAATACTTGTCGGATATGTATATCTTGCTAATTGCTGTAAATACCAACCCTTTTCTGTGTCATCAACATTAAGCCCATCAATCAATCGCTGCATGGAAGAAATAGCTTTCTCATACTCACCTTCACAAAAAAATTGTTCTGCCTGCCGTTCTTTTAAAAGCCTGTCATATACCTGTGATTCTGCATTATCTTCTACAATCGTATCCATTTCAGAAGCATAATATTCTTTCCAGCCTTCATCACGCACTAACATCTGCTTTATCAAAGAAAGCACAACTTTTATAGGGCTTTCAGTTTTATCTTCTTTCGCCATGTCAGCAATTTCGATGCCAATGTCAATTTGTTTTCTCGTTTGTGGTGAAAAGAATTTATTAGTTGCAATACTCCGCATAAACCGAACCAATTCTGAGCCAATTATTAAAATGGCGCAATAATCTTTTTCACCACGGACACCTCTGCCAATACCCTGTTCAATTTTTTGAGCTATCCGTTTATTGATCAGTTCACTATTTGGACACGCCTGTTCTTCATAGCGATCTGCCAAGCTATCAAAATACGGAAGGCTATCCATAATCAGTATTCGACAACTTTCATCAGGCAAGTCAATGCCATCATATCTGTTATTAATTACAACGATTTTTGAAAAAATTCCTTTTTTTAACTTATCAAGTTCCTCAACAATATTTCCCGTAGTAGCCGTAATTGCTCCTAAATTTTGATATTGTCTACAATTTTTCGTACTAGGCACCAATGCCACTATGCCAAATTTTGAAAGAGAGCTCTTGCAAAAATTAGTGACAATTAAATCATGATCACAAGATTCTTCAACAAGCGATGGTATTATCAACATTTTTTCGCCAGACCATTTTTGTTTTTCATTCCGCAACGGATTCTTCACAGCCTCTGGCCTAAACTCTAAGCCCTTTACAAAAAATGAATCATCCTGAGTTGTTGCAGACATTAAAATTCTATGCGTAGCATATGAAAAAGAACCAAAAGTACGAATGCTAACATTATACGGAGAAATCTCAATTTTACTTCCGGATATGTAACAACAATAATTTTCTATCTGATCACGCATAAGAGGCCACGTATAATATATTTGACTGTTTTCCTGGGCAGCAGACAAAATCTTTAGCATTTCTGTTTTCTTATTATTCCAGCTCCAGTACGGGACTGCCATAAAAGTATTATAATCTCCAGCCTGAATATCAAGCCAGCTTCCTTCCCCTTGTTCAATCATATCATCATTGAAAAGTGTCAGAATCTTCGAGTAAATTTCAGGATTTTCACTTTTGCTTATTGAAATGGTAAAAGCGCTTTTAATGGTATCTATACAAGCATGTGAATCATCCATAAGAACGGCTCCCGTTTTTATATAGTTGTTGTCTGTTCCAAATACAGATCTTCCGTTAAATATTTTCTGTACATGAGTAATAAGTATTTTGGAACCTGCAAGAAAATCATTTGGGATTTCGGTACTTTCACCAAATGTACAAAAGGGAATACCAAATTTATCCGCTTCTGAACATACCTGCCTGACAAGATATTTATTAGGACATATATAAAGACATGGCCCCTCCTTTGAATTGAGTAAAGATTGAAGAAGTAGCAATCCTACTAATGTTTTCCCTTCGCCAGTATGCAATTTAATAATTAAATCCTTATCTGCACGTCGTTTTGTATACCACTCAGATAGAACAATTTCCTGTGCTGGGCGAAGAGGACCAGCAACGCTTTTTCGGTCTAAAGTTCCATATAACTCAATGGGATTAGTTTTCGGTGTTATTGTTCTGCTTGCTAATTTTTTCTTAAAATCAATTGCCCTTAAACTCCCTCCTATTGTCTCTCTACAAAATATTTATCTGATCCATAGTCGCAATTATATGTACTTTTTTCTTTTGACAATCCATAACGTATCTTTTGAATTCTGCTCTTTTTGCCTCATCATCATCCAGATATTTATATACCTTATCTAAAGCAATCAAAGAAAAATCGCAGACAAATGCAAATATATTTCCTCCATTTTGGGGATTTCTAATTCGTTGTAAATAAAGGCCATCTGCCACTGCCTGTATTGCTCGCGCAGCATTTAGTGCATGTATTTCATAAGAAAGTCCCCCATAAATCCCCTCATAATATTTTTCATGTCCAGTTTCTCTCATCATCTCTCGAAAGTTCTGTACATTAGTTCCGATTTCATACCATTGAATATGTATTTTGTTGATATTTTTTCGTTTCTTTTTCTTCCAGTATTTTCGTTTGGACTCTATGGCTTTCTCTCTGGCATCAGCCACTTCCTTAAACAGCTCATTTGTATCTATCAAATGCTGAAAAGCATCTTTTTTTCGCTGAAATCTTTTACTATCTTCCGTAAACTGCGCTTCACCCAGTAGTTTAATTGCATTTTTACTCTTTTCGGATTTTCTGGCAAAAAGCTTTTCCCCTGTCTCAATTTCTTTATAATGCTGTTCCAGATAATATGCAGCAGCCCTCTTTCTGGTATCTTCTTTTAAAATAAATTCCAGACCTACGGTGTTTTCAAGCAATGTCCTTACAATAACTTGCATCGGCGAAAAAGCTCCTGCATCTATAAGAATATTGAGTGCATCTAGCTGTTCCATTATTTTCCTGAGAAAAAGGCATATTACTGTGTCTACAAATTCATCCTGTGCAGATGTTCTTGCAGTAATCTCATTTATGAGTTCCCCATATTTTATTATAATAGAAGCAAGCACCTCACTCGCTTCCTCAATTATTTTCTTATTATCCTGATCTTCTTTAATGTTATAAAACATATTGCCAAAGAGTTTTAAATAATTGTCTTCCATGTTTCTCCCCATATAGATACTTTACGTTTTTCTCTCCTTTATTTTATCAGTTTTTTCTGATAAATGCTACCCTACATCTTTAATTCTGCACAACAAAAAAAGGCAGTAACACCCTTTTGGTTAGGATATTACCGCCCTTTCACACTTCAAATACTGCGTATTCTCTAATTGAAGCCCTGCTTCATTCCACGCAATCCATTTTCGTACTGTATTCTTGAAAAATACCAGATTTTACCCTGGATTTTTCTGCAGATATGATTTTCAAACAAATAGCATTCACTGCACAATTCTGGATTATCCCGTCTCCATCCGCTTTTTTCCAGAAATTCCTCTATATTTTCATATACTTCAATGCAGCTTTCTGCAAGCAGTATTTTTTCCACCTCCTGCTCCTTCAGATAAAGTCCAAATTCCTTGGCAAGCAGAACTCTGAATCCATAGCTTCATATACCTGCTCATCCAGTATCTGAAATTCCTGCTGCTGTTTTTCCCACTTTCGGTACCAGTCCGGAATATGATCCACAACCTTTTCCATCTTCAGTTTTCCGGCATCTGCATGTTCCGTATAATCCATTTTCTTAAACCGAAGCACATTGTGTCCTCGGATGATCAGGATTCCCTGATCCAGCGGATAACGAAGGATCTCATCTGGCAAAAGGAGCTGCCGTTTTCCAATGGAACGTGATTCCGAATATTCCGGCACATAGTCTGTGGCACGAATCGTAAAAAAGTTCTTTCGGATAGAAGCAACTGAAACTGTAATCTCACCGATCCGGTCACTGTAGTAGGTAGCGGTTGTCATATCATTACAGCCCAGAAAGATTGAGAAATCACAGCCGCCAAGGATCTCTTCCCACTGGTTGTCCGGATAACGGTTCTGAAGCTGTGGAATATTCTGAAACAGGATGCTCATGCCTATCCGCCGGGATCTGGCCGTAGCCAGTTTCTTTTTAAAATCCGGAACAACACCGATATTTGGAAATTCATCCAGTATAAAACTTATCGGTACTGGTAGGACACGTTCTTCCGTTCTGTCAGCCAGACGAACCAGCTTGATACTTAAAAATGACGTAAACAGTGTAGCAAGCATATCGTATGTAGAATCCTGATTCAAATGCAAAAATTTGATCCTTTAAAGAAGTATTCTTTTCGAAAGGCACGTGATTGGAAGTATCCGCTATGGTGCTCTTTAGCAGTCAATGCTTATCTGGACTGGCTTAGGAGAAGCTTCCATAGTGAAGGTACCATTAGGTCCTATAAATATGTTGTATACAATTTTTGTGATTTTCTTTTGCTAAAAAAGTTAAGTTCATTTGAAGATCTAAATCGAAATCTGATAAATGAATTTCTTAGGATTGATCTGCATAGCACGGTAAATGGCACCTCTGGAAGAAATAGCGTTTTACGTCAATTCATAACATTTCTGGAAGATAATAATTATCTTGCGGATCAAACAATACATGGCGTAATACCGGCAAAGCTTGCTCACCACAGAAAAATCATTACAATATTGTCAGATGAGCAGATATCATGTATAAATGAATACCGTAAAACATGTAATTCACCAATCGAACTTAGAGATGCTGCAATGGTTATGATAGGACTGAAACTTGGATTTAGAAGCTCTAATGTTATCAATCTGAAGCTTTCGGATATCGACTGGATGAATAAAAAGATATCCATCACACAATACAAAACGAAAGTCTCTATCTCCCTGCCCTTAAGTGTTGATGTCGGGAATGCAGTTTTCAGATATATGAAATACGGGAGACCTGAATGTGATGACCCGCATGTATTTGTTAGACATAAGGCTCCATACGGAATTCTTTCAGGAAAGATATGTTCAAATGCCTTGAATCGAGTTTTGAGTACTGTCAGCGACGGTTCATCTGTTAAATTTCATACATTAAGAAAAACATTTGCAACAAGTATTTTGAAAAACAATGCTGGTGTAGAGCGTGTTATAGATGCATTGGGGAACCGGGATTCAACAACAGTAAATGTATATCTTACATACGATGAATTGCATATGAGAAAATGTGCACTCTCTCTCAAAGAGATGTCTATTCCGATGGGAGGTGCAACCAAATGATTCTTGAAGAATATATTTTTACCAGTTGTTTTTTGAATGATATACAGGGACTAATTGAGCAGAAAAAGCAGTCGGGTTATATCTATGATTCAGCGAAATACATCCTTATACAATTTGACAAGTTTTGTGTAGAGAATCATATCGATAGGGCAATCATAACAAAAGAATTATCGGACACATGGCTGTCTTATCATGCAGATGAAGCAAAATCGCGCCGTGCAAGCCGTATGAGTGTGCTGCGGCAACTGGTTCAGTACATGAATTCACAGGGCAGTGAATGCTACATTCCCTCAAAATTTTCCGCCAAAAGTTATCGAGTTCCATATGTTATGAATGAACGTGAAATTAGGGAATTCTTTACAGTAGCAGATGATTACATCCCAAAGGTGAATGCCGATCGTTTTAGCATACTGGCTGAGGAATATAAAGTACTGTTTCGCTTTATTTATTGCTGTGGATTACGTGTATCAGAAGCACGTAAATTAAAACTGGAAGATATAGATTTTGAAAGAAAAACAGCTCTAATACTACGCTCGAAAGGGGATAAGGATAGGTTGATCTATATCGCAGATGATGTATGCAACATGTGTCTGGATATGCTGGATTTATTGCATGATAAGTATCATTTTTACTCAGAATATCTGTTTCCATCATCTGATCCCAATACCCCCTTGCAGGTGGCATCTATAAACAAAAAATTTCAGGAATTCTGCAATAATATTGTATATATATGTTTTTAATGAAGATATTTGATATGTATTACCAACTAAATAAAGGAAATTCAGTATTCCTACTTCATACTCAGTTACACGAACCAATCCAAAATTTTCATTTAAGTTCAAATCATGTTCACATGTTAAAGACAAAAGGACTTCTCTGGTCTTATAAGAAGGATTTTTCTCAAACTTTTCCACACATTCACATAATGTATCTAAAATCTGTTCACGCGCATTCGCTGGCCATTTTTCTGGCTTGTCAGCTGTTTCTTTCTCATAATACATTTCACTGCCCTTCCGTTCATATAAAATTAAAAGCAATTCTTTTCATCTTGAATCAAAATCAACATGATTATATTATATCCTCAGAATCTGCTTTTTTCCAGCAAAATAACGCCCCAGCCATAAAGCCAGAGCGTTACATACTTTCCATATCAAATTACCTTAAACTTTTTCTGTGCCATCGACTTTTCCTTTATAATTTATCAGTCTCCAAAATTTCTTTTTTCGAATCTTAATTTTCTGCTCTTCAGCACTATATTCAGCTTGATAAAAAGTAAAATCTGATAATTCGTCCTTATGCTTTATCAGCTTATCCAGAATCTGTTTTTTATCATATTCACTGGTTCTGATTCCAAAGATAACACCTTTCAAAAGGTTCCAATCAAATGACATATTCTGCTTTTGAGGAACATCAAATTCACCAAATGTATTTGACACAGCTACCCTAAATTCCTTTTCATGTTCCCAGTTTTTTGTCTTGCGATAGATTTTCGCATCATAGATCTTCCAGTAACGTTTTCTCCATTCCTCTACATCAGAAAATGCTTCATAACAGGAACTGACGCCGTCTACTCCAAGTAACCATTCTCTTATTTGAACCATAGTCAATCGTCCTAATGTCTGGAAAAAATTACATTCAATGGACTCTCCACCATAAGAAATTGCTCTTACATCAAGAGGAATATGTCGCCCTCCTACCTTAAGTTTTGCCTCGTCACCTGTATCATAAATCAGACATACACCCTTATGACAGTCTGCATAGTTTCCCCACATAGCAGAATTATCATTTTTTTTAGAAAAACAAACAACATAGCTTTTAGGGTATATCATATCCCTCAACTGAGCCACAAACACTTTTGGAAAATCAGCCATAACAATTAACCACTTTCTATGCTGTTGAACTACTGAATTGCCATCATTGTTATATATTTGTTCTTCAGAGCCTTTACCATGAAGAAATATGTCGTTTTCTGCACCTTTCATTATATAGGAGAATTCCTTCATTTCCTCGAATATTTCTTCCATAGATTCAATTGTCTGGACACGCATTTTTTCATTAGAAAAGACTTTCTTTATTGCATCTACTAATTTTTCCACAGAAAGTGAAAAATTAAGAAGTTTAATCTGTTTCTCAGCTTCCTCTGCAGGTACAAATTTATTTTTCTTAAATTCTTCCAGACACCTAATTAGTGCATTATTATGAATATAAAAAAGAATATATTGAAGTTCCTTTTCTGATACTTTCAAACAATTGTCACCATAAACTCCTGCCAGATTTTGTACATCTGTATCCGTTATGAACTCTTCTCCTAATTTCAATAAAATTTTCTCAAAAAAGTTATTTTTATAGCAATGAACATCTGCAACCAAAGTACCATGATATAACGTTTCATCATCGGCTTTCAGAATATAGAGTTCCAGTGCACGCGCTACGCTATATATATAATGTCTGAACAATCCCTCCCAGGCCATCTTATCTCCCTGCCAGAAAACACGTACAAACCCTTCCAACGGATCATTTAACTCTTCTTTCGATGCAAAATGAAAAGTGCCATTTTCAATTTCTAATAATGCACTGCTTATTGAACGGTAGTGGTATAATTTCATTTTTTCCTTCTTTCGATAAATTATTCAAATAGTTATGATGAAGTCTGCTCTTCATAAACCATGGATTGACATGCAGCTTCCTATACGAAAGCTTAATACCTATCTTCTATTTTTTCTTTGTGAATATCCATTTAGGTATTATTACCGTCTCATAACCAACTCTCTCACTTCGAACATGTAGTAAAAAATCTATCGTACCAGATAAGGAATGTTAAAACTGTCCAGATTTTACGGCTGTTATCTGCCTTTTTATCTTTATGGTCGTTCAGAAGCTGGAGCAGTTTCTCTGTATGGAAAAATTCTTCTGCTTCTTTCGAGGTAAATAAATCTGTTACCATCTGATACCAGTCATTCTGCCGCAGCCACACACGGATTGGAATGGGAAAACCAAGTTTCTTCCGTTCATCGGTTTCCTGTGGAAGAAATTCTGAAACAGCTTTACGGAAAATATATTTGGTTGTACCTGCTGCAATCTTGGCTTCTTTCGGAAGCTTTGCTGCAAAGTTAAAAACTTCTTTATCCAGAAATGGTACCCTGACTTCCAGGGAATGTGCCATGCTCATTTTATCTGCTTTCTGCAAAATATCGCCAGGAAGCCAGTAGTTCAGATCTACAGACTGCATTTTTTCCATGTCTTGAAGTGAGCCTCTGTTTTCTGACTCAAGCTCTTCATAAAATTGACTTAAATATTCCTGCGTGGAAGGTCCTGTTACTTTATTTTTCAAAATCTGTGCTTTCTCTTTTTCACAGTAAATATATGCATTTCCGATGAAGCGTTCTTCTACTTTCATTCCTGCGCGGATAAGGAAATCCCGTCCTTTCACGTCTGGCAGCTTTGCAGCCAGTTTTCTGACAGCGCGTCTGAGCACGAACGGAATCCAGGCAACTTTCTTTAATGCTTCAGGCTCTCTGTAAATATTGTATCCACCGAAAAGTTCATCTGCGCCTTCCCCGGAAAGGACTACCTTAACATGTCCGGCAGCCTCTTTGGAAAGAAAATAAAGTGCAACTGCAGAGGCATCCCCAAGTGGTTCATCCATATGATACATCACATCTGGAAGGGCATCCCAGAATTCCTGCTTGGATATGATTTTCACATGGTGTTTCAAGCTTGCTTTTTCTGCCACTTTGGCAGCTTTGTTTACTTCACTATATCGGTCTCCCTCATCAAATCCCACTGTGAATGCCTGATCCGCACCGGAGGCAGAAGCCAGATACCCGGAGTCCACTCCCCCGGATAAAAACGCGCCGACTTCCACATCGCTTAACATGTGGTGCTTCACCGAATCCTTTAAAATCTCTGCAAGCTGGCTCCGCAGCTGATCCATATTCGTCTTACGGTTCCACTTGTCAGGTGTAAGCTTTGTTTTGAAATAAGTCTTTATTTCATAGTTTCCGTTTTTATATAAAAGCATATGTCCAGGCATAAGTTTATAGATTCCCTTAAAAAAGGTCTCTTCCAGAGGGGCATATTGAAATGACAAATACTGCTCCAGGGCCTTCTGATTTACTTTTCTTTCATAGCCTGGAAATGCAAGAATACTCTTAATTTCAGAAGCAAATACAAAGTGTCCATCTATTTCGGCATAGTACACAGGCTTAATTCCAAAGAAATCCCTTGCAAGCATCAAAGTCTGCTCTTTTTCATTCCATACTGCAAACCCAAACATTCCCCTGAGCTTATCCAGTGCCTTCTCCCCATACTGTTGAATGGTATTTACCAGAACTTCCGTGTCAGAATGGGTACAGAAAGAAATGCCGGAAGCCTCAAGTTCTGCCCGCAGTTCCTTATAATCATAGATTTCCCCATTAAAAACAATATGCAGGTTTCCGTCCGCACTTTCCATAGGCTGCTGCCCATCTTCTAAATCAATAATACTAAGTCTTCGAAAGCCCAGCGTAATCTTCTCCCTGCAAAAAGAGCCTTCACTATCCGGGCCTCTATGTTCAATGGCTTTCATCATCCTTTCAATTACTGTCTTCTGATCCTGTCTGTAACCTGTAAATCCACATATCCCGCACATTTCTTCCTCCGTATCCATTTGATGTAGTTTAGACACTGCAACGACTTTTGTTACAGTCCAAAATTATTTTTATCGATATTTTATCATAAAAATGTCTGTTTGTTGTAAAATAAAAATGTCTTTCTTATCAAATACTTATATTTCAAAATAGCTTTTATATCTCATATAACATTTTATAAAAAAAGAAATGTTTTCCATTCCCTTATTTGCTTACGGAAAACGTTTCTTTTCATTTACTCTTCATGAAGATTTCCGTTCTCATCGATCCAGGTTCCGTCTCCGTTATTGTAAAGGACTCTGGATTCTTCATCACCTTCACCTGCTGCTACAATTTCCATTCTGTTCATCGGAGGTGTATTATTCCAAAGAACAAGCATAATATCCAGTTCTGATTCTGGAAGTCTCTGATATGTTTTTTTCACGCTCTCATTCTCCCTCTTTCTACAAATGTAGGAACGATTTTATTATATCATATCAGTCTATTTCTGTATAGCTGTTTCCATTCTCATCAGAGATTTCGCTTTTAGTTTGTTACTGTTCAAAGGTATGTATAAGTCATTGTAAAAAGTGACGAAATTATTTTCTCTATTTTGTGGATAATTATCTTCAGCAGAAAAAACTGTATTTATAGTTTTTTCTGCTGTTCTTTTTCACAAAAGTTATACACCGAATCCTATCCATTCTTTCAGACAGAGGCCTTATATCTGCTCATTTCCAATCTTATAATGGAGATTTATCCACAGTCAGATTGCCCAATGGGTCATTTCCGGAAATTCGCTTTTTTCCTGCATTTCTGCTATACTTTTTTCAAGAAAGAGAGGTTGTTTTTATGGAGATTGATTTTATACAGGAACTAAAAAAACGTGATGAACTTCTTGACGGCTATCTCAGGCAGATCGAGATCCAGGAGGAATTCATCCAGAAACAGAAAGAGCTGATCGAATGTCTCGAGGATCATATCTCAAAGATCACAGATATCGTCGGCAGTGTTTAGCAGGACTGTACCGGAGGAAAACGTATGCCTGATACTTATGATCATATCACTCTCATGTGTCGGCTGAAAGCTGCACAACGCAGAAACAAAGAACTGGAATCTGGTGAAAGATATATCCAGTTAGAAGAACTTCATCAGAAAGAGTACAACGTTTATGAACATAAGATTGAGAAGCTGAAAAAAGAACTTGCAGATGCGCACAAAGAAACGATCCGTGTGCGCAATTACTGGTTTCAGGTACTGGAGGATATGCTCCGGGAGTTTGAAAAGGCACAAAAAAGGTCCGCGCAGGAACTCCGAAAAATGGAGATCCGTGCACTGAATGCAGAAAAGCAAAGAGAGGATGCACTGGATAAAGCAGCCGTTTTCAGACATCAGTTTTATGAAGCGGCATCCAGACTGGAAGAAGAACAGGGAAAGAATCTGAAACTACGGGCACAGATCAACCGTGATTATGAAAACTCTTCTATTCCTTCTTCAAAAGCAGTACGACGTAAAAAGATCACAAACAACAGGGAAAAAACAGGCAGAAGACCAGGCGGGCAGCCCGGCCACAAAGGGCACTGCCGGAAAAGACAGGAGCCTACACAGCCAGTTATTCTTCTTCCTCCACCTGAAGAAGTGCTCGAAGACTGTGCTTTTAAAAAGACTGCCAGGACCATCGTAAAGCAGATGGTAAGTATCCGTATGGTCCTGAATGTAACGGAATATCATGCAGATGTTTATTATAACAGTCATACGGGAGAACGTGCACATGCAGCATTTCCAGACGGAGTTATCGATGATGTGAATTATGATGGCAGCATACGGGCATTTCTGTTCCTTCTGAACAATGACTGCTGTACATCCATTGATAAGAGCAGGGCATTTCTGTCCGACCTGACGGGTGGAAAACTGAATATTTCCAAAGGCATGATAAGCAGACTAAACCGGAGTTTGCTTTAAAAACTGAGCCTGAACGCAGGTCTGCCTATGCAGATATGCTGCTTTCCCCTGTTATGCATACAGATTGTACAAATGCCAGGGAAAACGGAAAGAGCTGCCAGGTATATGTCTGTGCAACACCGGACGGAAAAGCCCTGTACTTTGCCCGCGAGAAAAAGGGACACGAAGGAGTAAAGGGTACGGTTGCAGAAGACTATCAGGGGATCCTTGTCCATGACCATGATATTACCTTTTATAATTATGGAGCAGATCATCAGGAATGCCTTGCCCATGTACTGCGGTATCTGAAAGCCAGCATAGAGAACGAACCAGACCGTACCTGGAATAAAAAAATGCATGCACTGGTGCAGGAAATGGTCCACTTCCGAAATGGATGCCGGCAGCCACACGGACCAGATCCGGAAATAGTCTCCGGATTCGAAAAACGATACCGTGAGATACTGGAAACTGCCCGGAAAGAATATGAAAACATTCCGGCAAATGATTATTACAAAGACGGGTACAATTTATTCCTGAGAATGGAGAAATACATGCACAACCATCTGTTGTTCCTGCATGATATCCGGGTACCTGCCACGAATAATGAAGCCGAAAGGCTTCTAAGGAATTATAAGCGGAAACAGGCGCAGGCCGTGACATTCAGAAGTTTCGAAAACATCGATTATCTCTGCCAATGCATGAGCATGCTTGTTTTGATGCGCCTTGAAGATCCGGCCAATATATATGACAGAGTGTCCAGAATATTTGGATAAAGAAAACCGATGGCTTTGACTGTTATCAGTCTACACCATCGGTTTTCTCAAGTCCAGCTAACCCTTGAACAGTAACTTAGTTTTTTGGCTTGTGCATTTTTATAAAAAATATCAGGCGTTTTCCTCCGGTCAGTTCCCCTTCATCCTTTTCCGCTCCGTCCCTCGACTTCAGCATTTCCTGCCCCAGGATCACATGCGGTTGCTTTTCCAACAGTCATGCAGACCACACTCCGGTGGAAATATTCCATTTCACCTGCACGGTTTTTCCGGGTAAGGCAGTCCGGACAGGATTTTTTTGTGCTGCTGAACAGTTCCACCTCATCAATTCCGGCCACCACATATCCACCAATGGTCCCCTCCCGGAATACACGGTTCTTTTTTAGTGTATCGATCGGCTGAACCGTATCAAACTTATTATTCCAATAGCTGCAATCAAAAGCAGCAACCAGCTATATTTAAGCCTTGTACATATAAAAGTGCACAGAAACAGTAACAGGCAAGAGCCGATCACATTACAGTTAACCATCCAGTCTATTACTTTACCTGTGCATGAGTTCACTATCATATCTCAATTTGCGCTTTTTATTCTGAGTATCTGGATGAAGCAATGCATTTTCACGTATTCCGCTATCTTTCAAAGCCTTTGGATAAAAAACGCTTCCTCAGAAATTTTCAGGACGCATTAGCTTATTACAACACTATGACTCAAAAGATTCCGATAGAAACTCATGATGGAATATATACTGTTCCATATTCCCATATTATTGCCATTGAAGCTCAGGTAAGAAAGGTGATCATACATACGATAAAAATATTCCGAATTTAAAAATACCTATCTTCTGTATCTTGAAAGTATGAGGTAAAACTATAGGGGACATGTAATCTTGCTATTTTTCAGATTCGTAGTCGAGGCGATTGTTATGTGGCATTACTCATCCAGCCTTTTTCTGCCAAAACACTCTGGCAAAATGAGAACTGGTTGCATTTGTCTGCTGTATTGTACTTTATTTCTGTTCTCTCTTATAGATAAAGTATGGAACATACATTATCGTATACGAAATATTTTTTCTTACTCTTTGACTATTTTCCGAAGTATTCCATCTCATATACTTCATCACATAGAATCTCTATATCCTCCCGATTATGACTTGCCAGTATAATCAGCCTATTTTCATTCTTCATCTTCAGCAAAAACTCCCGGATTTCTGCTACACCATTTTTATCAAGGCCATTCATTGGCTCATCCAAGATCAGGATTGGTGGATCTTCCATAATAGCCTGGGCAAGTGCCAGCCTCTGCCGCATACCAAGCGAGAATTTTCCAACCGGGCGTTTCAATTTCGAATCAAGTCCAACTGTGTTTAACACTGAATGCAGATATGATTTATCTGGTCTATTTCGTATCGTGTACAGAAATTCAAGGTTATGGTAAGCACTCCAGTTTCGTAAGAACCCAGGATCTTCGATAATGATACCTGCTTCTGTAAGCATGTCCTTATCTTTTCCCATTACTTTTCCATTTACAGAAACCGTTCCTTCATCACAGGACAGAAAGCCACAGATCGTCTTAAATAAAACTGTCTTCCCGGATCCATTATGTCCGACCAGCCCATATATCCGACCACTTTCACATCTGAGCGTGACATCCTTTAAGACTTTATTGTTCTTAAAATTCTTATTGACATGTGATACCTCTATGATATACTTTTTTTCATTCACAGCAGTTATTCCTCCTATATATCCTCGTTTTCCCAGTTGAACTGCATATATCTGATCTTATGCATGATAAGACCAGTCATTATAGTTATCCCGACTAACAGGAAGACTACCATATATGACAGGGACGGTAACCAGTAATAGGTATGATCTACTGTTGCGATTCTTGCTAACTCTGCCCATACGGTGGGGACAAAACGGGCCAGTTTGTAACAGATTAACGGATGCATATTTAACACCGGAAACAAGGCAATCGCAATAATCTTGTTAATGTATAAGCTAAACAAAAACATCAAAACACCAACAAATGTGCAGATCAGAGTACAGAGCAGGATTTCAAGCAAGATAAGTTCAATGGGCGTATATTCTGAAAAGATATCATAATAAATGAGCACACTGCTCTGGTATTCTGAAAGAGCATTTGTAGTTGCCGCAGTTCTCAGCAGCTTTCCCCATTCATTGCTCCATTCTACTTTTGGCAGTAACACAAGGATTGTACAGGCAATCGTTATCAGCACCATTATCAGTGAGCGAAAAAAAATCCCCCCTATCTGCCCCAATCCCCATTTCTGCCGTCCAACCCGGATTGCATGATACATGCCCGATATACTTGACGTTGCCAGATCAGATGTCCAGGGAAGCTGTAGCCGTAAATACATGATAAATAAAAGTGTTCCTAAAATCATTGTTATTATGGAGGATACATAGATCACGATTACTTTTGAAAGCACATATTTTTTTAAATTTCCCCGTCCAATACTGTACCGTAGATATTTATTTTCAAGATCTTCACAGAATACAGCAGCAAAAGCAGAAGCACAAAACGCATATGCAATCATCTTCCCGGACATTTCAACCGCATATATATAAGTGTCCATAACATTAAAATTTACCATGCCTTTTTCAAAAGCATAATTTTCCAGAGAAAAAATGAAAGAGACTGCTACACCGGCTATCGCCAGATACAGAGAATATTTTTTAGCAATCGCCTGAAATCTGTTTTTAGGTATCTTTCCTTTTCCATTCAATCATCCCCTTGTTTATTCAGAAGAGTATATACAGCGACCACCAGAATCATAAAAATAATTGGTATCCCAGTGGCAAAGAATTTTCTGTTTTTCGCTTTTCTGTTTTGTTTGGATGTGATAATATCTCTGCTGTTCTCTAAGATTTCATTCAATTTTTCATATGGAACCGGCATATTGCGGATTGCCCGGTATATTTCCTTTTCATAATCATTCGGTGCTTCTTCTATACACCTGTTCAGTTTTTTTCTTTCTTCCACTACATAGTAGGGAATTGTTGAACCATCCATACCAACTCTCCTTTATGATGGCAAATTAATTTCTTTGCCTGTTTCTGCATTGACCAGCATTACTGTTTTGTTGCTGCCATTTTCCATCACTTCAAAATACCATATCGGTTCTTCTGCATACTTCTGATCTTCACCAGTGTAAACACGTTCATATAATTTTGCTCGTGTAACCTCATAATTTACATCGTTTAATATGTTGTCATATTTTTCCTCTACTACTGATGCAATCTCATCAAAAGGTTTCAGAGTTACCGTATTCTGTTCATTTTTAAAGTTGTAGATATAATCTATCGTTAAACTCTCCAGTCCACGAGCAGAATAAATGGCCTGTACAGGTGCATTATCTGGAGAATCATCTGACATTTGCTTTGCTACGCTCATCAATTCATGGAATACTGGAATTCCGGTATTTTCCTGATAGGCATAGATAAAATAAGCTTCATCTTCTGACGTTGGTTCGTTCGTTTTTCCTTTTTCTAATAAACCATTATTTAATTCCTGATCCCTTAGTTTTTTCATTGCATCTACACTTAACGGAATCGCCTGGAAAGAGAGATTTTCTGTGTCATATCCGAGTTCATTCATATCTTTTTTTATTTCTGAAATGTATTTGTCTTTATCAAGAGAAACGGAATCACTTGAAAACAAATCTATATAGTCCGACTGCTGAACTCCAAGATATGCATAAAGAGAAGATGTAGCACTCGTCCATGTAATGTTGTAGTCTAAATAGAGACTTGCTCCATCAGAAAATGTATAACTGATAATTTCGCCATTATCTCCATCATATTGTTCTTTATTAGATATCTCTTTTCCTTCAGCGAGCAGGGAATACGCTTTATCTTTGTCATAGCTATGTACACCTTCTACGGTAGTTTTTTGGATTGTTCTGGTATTCATATTTTCCGGTAATTCCAATGTACAGTTAAATTTAACTTTACCAGATTCTGATTCTGCATTATATGTATCAGGGAAGGTGTCTTTGACCTTAGAATCATCACTTTCCAGCATATCCACAACATTGCTTTTTTCAGAAGATACCTGTTTACCGCATCCGGAACTTATGGTTGCGACTCCTAACATAAAACACAGCAAAACTTTTTTTACCATAGTCAATTTCTCCTTTACTAACATTCAGGATCCAGTCTACTACTTTACCTGTGCATGAGTTCATTATTTATTTCCTCCTGAATTTTGCAAGTCCTTCAGGTGCTTTGGGATTTCCAAATGCCTTTTCAGGATAACTTAAAAGAACAACCGCATTTTCAATGCCATTCAGGTTTCCTTCATACCGGTACACATAATACTTTCGTTTTTTGACTGTCACAAGGTCAAATACCTTCTCTGTTACCGATAATCCAGCAGCAAGTTCGCTGAGCTTCTTTTTCATTCCTGACGGGTACAGCAGGCGGTTTGTTTTTAAAGCTCCAATGGTATGGAACCCCTTCTGTACAAATGTGTTGATCATTTTTTCAGAAACATACCCGCAGTCACAAAGGAAATACGCATCTTCAATTGGATGCAGAGCCTGTGACGAAGGCTTTGTCTTTGAAGCTATGGTATCATCCACAATACAAAAAACAGGCTTTCCGGTGCGCTGTGCTTCTGAATAAATAATTTCAACTATAGAGGATTTCAAAGCATTTTCCAGTAGGGTATCATCCCATTTCCCGGAATTGAGGAAATGTGCGATGGTAGTTCTATGGCAGGAACTGTTTTATGCAAAGTCGGTAGTCTTTCCATGGTAACCTGAGATAAAGATACTGATCAGGATACTCATGAGATGACCGATCACTCTGTTCAAAAAAGATCTGCATAAATTTCATTTCTTAAACTGGTGTGAATGTAGAATGACGTATAGTATTTGCGATGGACACCTTCTTTCGTAAATGTTGCAATGTTTGTTTACTTTCATTGTACAACACAAACGATTTAAGGTGTCTTTTTTATGCAAAATCACGAACTTGCTCATTTATAGCTTAAAAGCGAAATCTCTGTTCATTGCATAGGAAGGAGAATTCTTGCTATATATTATGCTAAATTCCTGAAAGTATTTTCTTTGCGTTCTCCAGGTTATTTTTTCCATTTATTTTTAGATATACTTTACTGATTTCAGAAGGCTCTCCTATTTCTCTGCAGAGATCCTGTGCCTGGGAAATGGGTATGTAGATTTCGTTGCCTTCTGTTACTACAGTGGCTTTACAGGGCATATATGAGGTTTGCGGTCCTCTTGCGGAATTGCCGGATAAAGTGGTAAGATCATCCGTGGCTTTGGAAGTATCCTTCTCTTTTTCATCCAGGGAATAAAAAATATTCAGGTTTTCACCCATCTCTAAAAATTTTTCCTGTTGTTTTTTTGAAATGGCATGATTATTATAGTCTTTCATATCCCGTAGGGAACCATTTCCCAGCAATAACAACGGCATCTTCCCCAGTTCATTCTGAGTTGGATTTTTTCCAAACGCATTCATATCAATTCCTGAAAAAGTCGTTGTTTCCGTATAATCTTCAATTTTGATGACAACTGGGACTTCTATGACTGGCCAGATTTCTTTTATACCTTTTATCTTCTTCGCTTTCTGCAAAAAATCTTCATCATAAGCCAGATCTCCAAGTGGGAGCAGCACAGTAAATTGCCGTTTTTCTTCTTTCATGCCTGCCAGCAGCATTCCTAATAATGTAAGTATCAATGCCAGCAGAAGTATGACAAATAAGGTAAAGCTGTCTATTTTTTTTCTTTTCAATGAGAAGCCGCCTTTCTCGCTTCTTCAAGAAGGATATTTTTCTTATGAAGCTTTCTGACCAGAATCAGGATTATGGAAATAAGCAGTACTGCAACAACTGCAGCTATGGAATACCACCAGTTATTGGTTTTCTCCTGGTCATCTTCAACCTTTAAAGATTTTATCTGGGTTTCTTTGATTTCAGAATCAAATTTTATTTCTTCCTCATATGATTTGCCATCTGCATCCTCATACGTAAGAATTAATTGACCTGCACATTTTCCTGTTTTTCCTTTTACATATATGCGAAGACTTCCTTGGGATAAATCTCCGGCCTCTATGGTCCCTAAGAATGCAGTATCGTTTGAGCTTAATTCATCAGCCTTTAAGCTGACACTTGCATTGTATATTTTGTCTCTTCCGAGATTCATTGCTTTTACCGGGATCTCTACTGTATCCATAGTGTATAAAACAGATGGAATATCTGAAGCTTCCAGCTTAACACGAACCGGTTGGATGATCTGAAAAGACAGTAATTCTGTACCGGTAGTTGCCGTTGCTTTCGAATCTTCATAATCCAGAGAAAAAGTAATGACAGCCTGGCCAGGATCACAGTTTTCTGTTATAGTAATCATCTGTTCCAAAGTAATTGCTTCACCAGGAGCCAGGACTTGTACATAAAAAGAGTTTTTCTCAAATTCGATTCCTTTGTTCTCTGTAGAAAGAGAAATTTTTAAACCAAATACATTTTGACTGCAGCTTTTATTTCGAAATGTCAGCGACATTTCTGTTGTAGAACCAGCCTCCAATCGTCCACCCGAAAGATTGCTGTCTTCTAATAATACCTGCGGTTTATGTAATATTTTTTCACTTGATGAGTCTGATGTTGAATTACCTCCTCCCCCACCGCCCGAATACCCTCCGTTGTCTATAACCGGATCTGTTATCTGCGGGGCGTCACCGTCCTCCGGATTATCACTGTCTATTACAACATGAAAAGGATTCGATTTAGAACCATCACCAAAGTCATCTCCTGATGTAAAAATATCCGGATCCGGATTTTCTTTATCGGTATCAGCTTTATCAGGAGTCTTTTCATCCTCTGCCGGAGGTTCGGTACTCGTAGAATCATCCTCTTTTTCATCAAGGGTTAACGAGTTGTCATTCTCATAAGATACGGACGGATCTGAGTCCGTAAATCCTTCTTCAGCAGATGTAATCTCCGTGTTTTGAGGCTCTGTGGCAAAAACGGTAGCTGGAAGAAATATTATTGTCGTACACAATACTAATGCCGTTTTTACAAATAAATTTCTCATTATCAGGCAGTCCTTTCTCTTAAGATTCCTCCATCCATTTCATATACGTGGTCACATAAGATTCTGATGTCCTCTTCATTATGGCTTGCCAGCAAAATGGTTTTTCCTGCTGCTTTTAAATCCAGCAGCAGTTCTCTTATTTCTTCCACGCCATGTTTATCCAGTCCATTAAACGGCTCATCCAGAATCAAAAACAGAGGATCTTCCATAATGGCCTGTGCAATACCAAGGCGTTGACGCATTCCAAGGGAATATTTTCCGACTGGTTTCTTCATGTCCGGATTCAATCCTACCCTTTTTAAGACTATGCGGATATCGGCCTTCGAAATCCGGCCATTCATGTCTGCCAGGATCTCCAGATTTTTAAAGCCCGTATATTGTGTAAGAAAACCGGGAGTCTCGATGATAACTCCAAGACTTTCAGGAAAATCCACATCATGGCCTATTTTTTTTCCAAATACAAAAATAGTGCCCGTAGTTACAGGGAGAAACCCACAGATGCATTTCATAAGGACGGTCTTTCCGGAACCGTTATTTCCAACAATCCCATAGACGTTCCCTGTTTTCAGGGAAAGATTTACTTCCTGTAACACCATGTCTTCACCGAAACGTTTGGTCACGTGTTCTATTTTTACGCAGGTGTTCTGCATCATTCCACTTGCTCTTTCCAGATCACAGGCCAGATTAAATGTCCCTTCAGATTTCTTCCAATCTTCCATATAAAACACCTCCCAGAATTCCCAGCATTACTAATAAAAACAACAGTAGAAATAGCCAAACTCCTATTTTGTCCGGTCCCCAATTTTCATCAGCCAGTATCCATTCTACTGGATAAAACCATATCTGATTCTTAAAATAGCGGTCATGAAGGATAATTCCGAAATAAAAGCTTACAAAAGGGATTCCATATGTCATGTAAGCAGAATCCCATAAAATCCCGCAGCTTCCACCGAAAGTACTTATGATACTTCCGATAAGTCCTGTCCGAAATGCCTTCATGAGTAAGTCCAGAAGTGCATCTTTCTGAATAGCACCCTTTATCTCCAGCGGATAGAACACAATAAAATTGATAAAAAGTACCGTTAGTATAGATAACGTCCAGACCATAAAACCAGATACCATAATGGAAAAGACTTTACCTTCGATATACTGTCTGCGAGTCGTTCTGGGAAGTATCTCCTTTAAAAATCCACTTTTATATTCTTGTAGAATGGAATCACTCCATGGCAATACGGCTGCTACCGGAATGGCAAAAGATACTGCCTGACTTTTTAAGGAACCTTCCAGTATACTGATAAAAGTACCACATGTCAGTGCTTTTTTTAAGCTGGGATAAGTCTGTCCAATGGCTATGGAAATGCAGGCTATCAGCCATGCTGCCAGAAAATTTTTATTAAAAAACATACGTTTTGTTTCACCCAACATAGGTTTTCCCCCTTCCGATCATGTCTTTTCTCCAAGAAATTCAAAGGTATATTTTTTCATCCGGTTAATTGCAAAAACTGCAAGAAGAACTAAAATACCCAGAAAAAACATATAGGAATGCGAGATTTTCGGGAGCAATGGGTCATAACCCAAGTTATGTTTTCCGTATACTGCCTGGTTCAGAGGACTGATCCAGCAGATTAATACATTTACCTGATACATTTCGTATTTTTCTTTATGTAAAATTGCAGCCAGTACTTTCGGGTCCAATAAAAAAACAAAGACACTGTAAAGAAGGCCAAAAATCATCCCCTTAGTCTTCCCTTTATAGAGATTCCCTACAAGGATTACAAAGCTTAAGGTCAGCGAATAACAAAACAGAAGGAAGAAAACCTGCAGCATACAGCCATAGGGTGAGATACTTTCCATGACCCTTACTGTAGAAGGGACCTGCAGGTTTTTTCCTAATTCTGAATAACCAAGCATGGCCGCAGTTTCGCTCCACAGGTTACCTGGATAACTCTTTTTCATACACAGCACGGCCGTAAACAGCAGCATCAAAACCGTATATAAAACAGTTACAAGAATAACATAAATGAATTGACCTAAAAGCCATTTCCTCTTGGTTGTCCGGGTCAGCTGGTATGGAGTAATAGGTGTCATCTTCGGCAGGTCAGAAAACATAAGAAGCAAGAGCAGCGAACTGGACAGTACTGCTATCCCATCCCCAAATGTCCAGATAAATGGTTCAATGGCCTGTACCGGTGTATCGTAGGTCTCCATTACAACCATGATTCTGCCTGTAAGCAGGAAACTAAGTACAAATTCTAACAGAAATATAAAAATAACTTTGGGATTGCGTAAAAATCCGAAGAAATTGTACCTTACAATTCCAAATACCTGTCTCATGTCAGTAACCCAGATCCCGGTCTATGATACTGCCATCCACGGCATTAATGGTAAGGAAACTTTCATTCGGATCTTTACTGGTATTTGATTCTGTTTCTCCGTTATATTCACTTTCTGAAGTCATGCTGCCGAAAAAATCCCAGACGGGGATCAAAACACCTGTGTGTGCGTCAGTAGACGGCTCATATATTCTGGCATAACCAAGAACGATCCGATCAATATTATAGACCCTGGAATTTTCATATTGCATATTATCAGCGTTTGTTACCACCATCATTTTTTCATAAATTTTCATAACCTCGCTGAATGAAAGAAGATTTAAATTCTCTGTCTTTATTTTACCAATTGTGTAGGGATTTGAATAAGTCATGCTTTCTATGCCATCTTTATCGACATAGAAACAGAGACTTTCATAAGACCATGTTTCCATTGTGCTGTCCATATCTTCCAATGCCCCACCGTCTGCAACTGTCTGAGTTACCGGCACACCATTTATGGTACGTGCATAATCAATTCTATATCCATTTCCAAAATTACCTGAACTATTATCGCCTTCAAAACTTTTGCACACCGCGTAATTCCAGTTAGAAAACTGTAAATCTGTGATGCCCATTTTTTCAACTTTTTCCTTTACAAGTTTTTTTGCTTCATCCAGGGACAGCCCGATAGATTCTTCTGTGGGTTTTTCTTCCTCTTCAGAATATCCGTAATCACACCACATTGCATCCTCCGGTATTTTTTCCCCGCCCTTGTTTGCTGCTTTCTTGATCTTGACTGACAAGGTATCGGAGCCATCGGAAGATATTTTATAATAGAATTGTGAATCGTCTGGCATTTGTGCAATACAATCGAAAAAATTTCCGGCAACAGGTTTTGCCTCTGTCAGGGTTTTCTTTTCCGGAGCAGTTTCGTATTCCTGTTCCCATGTCTCAATATCTTCATAGATATCATAGACATAATTCCCATCATCATCTGTTCCATAGTTATACGGATCCAGGTTTCCGTTTGCAACGTCTTCTTTTAGTTCATCCAGAGTTTTTTTAATTTCATCCTTTGTCTTCACATAATAACTATCCATGGTATAAAGTTTTGCCTCTGAGAAGAATGCGTTTGTAATACGGTCTAGAAGCTCCTGGGTAACTTCTGCCGCGGTGACAGAAATAGCAGATATCTTTTCCACTTCCGGAATTTCTACACTTGCATCTGTATTTACCACGAGTTTGGCACTGTCATCTTCCACATGGCTTTTATAATTTTGAGGAGCATCGATGAGATTCCTGATGGTTGTCTTTGACTCTGAACCGTCATCGTTCTTGCTTTCAGATGCTTCTCCTTTAGAACCGCTAACATCATCCGCTTCCGTATAAGCATCTACAGCTTTGCTCCCCTTCGGCTTTACCAAAGAAGAATCCGGGGTCTGTGCGCATCCTGTAAACATTCCAATACAAAGCACTATTCCTGCAAACTTTTTTATGTTTTTTCTCATTTCTGGTAATATCTCCTTTCTAAGGTTGTTATAAGTATACCATCGAGCATTACACCAAATCTTTCGCGATTTGTAACTGATATGTAAACGTTAGTGTAATCACCAGAAAACAGAGACGGTAGTTCCTTTTCCCTGATTGCTTTCAATCTTCAGTTGGAAATCGTGCAGTTCTATAATTTTATGACATAAAGAAAGACCGAGCCCTACACTTCCTTTTGCCCTGGAACGAGATTTGTCTACCATATAAAATGGTTCCGTCACCATTTCCAGATCCTCTTTCGGTATTCCCTTTCCAAAATCCTGAACCATCAGATGGTCTGGGGTTGCCTCAAGCACAATTTTAGATTCTTTCCTGGAAGCTTTGACTGCATTATCAATTAGATTTGTCACTACACTTATCATTAAGTCCTGATCAAACTTCTTTACCAATTCTTTTGGTTCACAAAATACATCAAGAGAGATGTTTTTTTCTTGAAGCCTGCAATCAATAAGTTCTTTTACTTCTTTCAGGAAATTATCCACCTGTATTTCCACTGGATTGAATGAGTCTTCCGAAGCTTCATAGAGTCCGGTTAATTCCAGCATTTTCATAGAAAGTCTTGACAGCCTGCGACATTCATTTTCAATATAAATAAGAGCCTTCTCCTGCCTTTCCGGGGTTAGGCGCACAGTAAGCAATGTATCTGCATAACCTATGATTGCAGTCATTGGGGTCTTCAGCTCATGAGCCAGACTTCCAATAAGCTGTTTTTGTGTCCGGTTTATGTTAGAAAGACTTTCAATTTGTTCTTTTATTTTACCTGTCATAAAATTAAAGGTTGCACCTACCTGCGCAAGTTCTGTATTTCCCTCTGACGGTACTTTAAAATCATAAATACCTTCAGAAACAAGAAGCGTAGCTTCTCTTAGACTTGTAAGCGGTGCTGTGATTTTTCGAAGGCTCAAATAAAGGATAATTCCCATCACCACGATCAAAGATAAAGTAAATCCACCCGTCTGAAAAAACAGCAGATGACTTTTTTCTATTACATCTGTTATATCTTTATAAGTAACAATCTGATATCCCATATTTACATTGCCATAGTAAAATAACAAAAGTGTCCTTCCATTTATCTGACTGATCATAGGGCCATGACCGTCACTGTTGCTGCCATGATCCACCATGTTTGCCTTACTTGCACATAATTCTCTTAACTTTTTTACATCGAATTCATAAACAGTTCCATTATAGGTCATTTTTCCATCAAGATACAAAACCGCGCTGTCATGAAAAACCTGCCGAAAAGCATAAGTAACTATTTGGGGGCGCATTTCGTTGTCGGCATTCTGTTTCTGATTTTCAGAAAGGCTTGTTTTATTTTCAAACTGTAAGATATTTATTCTGAATATACTGCTTTCATAACTGTTGATATTCTGTATACTCTGATTTTTCCAACAATAAGTGGTATAGAGAAAGATCCCTGACGATACCAACAGAATGATACATGTAGTCTGAAAAAAGATCTTTATTAAGAGTTTCATAAATCCACCTCAAGTCTGTAACCGATTCTGGGAATTGTTTTAATCTTATCCTGCCAGCCAAGTTTTTTCCTGATACGACCCACATGTGCATCCACAGTTCTTGTTTCTCCGCAGAACTCTTCATTCCACAGTTCCTGCAGAATCTGATTTCTGGTCAGTGCTTTATTCGGGTTTTTGGCGAACACCATGAGGCAGTTATATTCCATTGGCTTTAAATAGATTTCCATGCCCAATTTTGTAACAGTACGACTAGCAGTATCAATGATGACATCGCCAATTTGAATCTGTTCTTGTACAGTGCCATTACGTTCCAGTACTTTTTCAAGACGGACCATCACTTCCAGCATTTCAAATGGTTTTACAATATAATCTTCCGCACCGTCTTTTAATCCCTTTATCTTGCTCGCGATATCTCCCTTTGCGGTAAGAAATATTACGGGGATTTCATACTGCTTCAGTTTCGGTAACAGGCTATAGCCGTCTCTTCCGGGAAGCATGATATCTACAAGTGCACACTGAAACGCATGATCTTGAATAATTGCTTCATATGCCTCATTTCCATCCAGATATCCTACTGTTTCATACCCTGCAATCTCCAGATTCATACACAGCAGGTCATTGATTGACATTTCGTCTTCTATCACAAGAATTCTTGCCTTCATAGTTTGTCACCTCACATGTTTTTATAAATATTAGGCGTTTGCGAAACGCCACAAGCCGCATAAATACGGCATTTTTTGTTACCTAT
>OASY01000036.1_pt1 | contig 151838 bp, 133 predicted proteins | sample 1501231 | NCBI WGS metagenome assembly OASY01 (sample SAMEA2579917, study PRJEB22360) | human gut metagenome | biome: human gut; feature: human-associated habitat; material: faeces | place: Denmark | collected 2008/2010 | reverse complement strand
AAAGAAATTTGGGAAGCCTCCTGGAAGGGGGAAAGGGGTCTCCCTGCCGATTCGTTGCAACAAGATACGGTAGCGGCTGCGCCTCCCAAGAAGGATGCATTGGATGCTCCCGTAGCCTACGAAGCCAATGACTCCATTGTATTTACGCAGAGTGGCTTTGCCCATCTTTACGGCCAGGGAAAGGTGAGTTATCCGGGTGCTGACCTGGAGGCTGATGTCATCTCTATGGATATGGACAACAGTACGGTTTTTGCCCGTGGCGTGGTCGATTCTGTAGGAACAGCCAAGGGAAGACCGGTCTTCAAAGACGGGGACACCTCCTACGAAACCGATACTATCCGTTATAACTTCAAGAGTAAAAGAGGTCTTATCAGCAATGTTGTCAGCCAGCAGGGCGAGGGATACGTGACCGGTAATAATGCCAAGAAAGGGAATAATGATGAACTCTATATGAGGAGCGGTCGTTACACGACTTGTGACCATCATGACCACCCCCATTTTTATATGCAGATGACTTATGCCAAGGTACGTCCGAAAAAGAACGTGGTGACGGGACCTGCCTATCTGGTAGTAGAGGATGTGCCGCTTCCGCTTGCCGTTCCATTTTTCTTTTTCCCGTTTTCTAGCAGTTACCAGTCCGGTTTTCTGATGCCTACCTATATGGATGACTCCAATCGTGGCTTCGGTCTGACGGACGGTGGATATTACTTCGCCATCAGTGACCAAATGGACTTGAAGCTGCGGGCGGATATCTTCACGAAAGGTTCTTGGGCGCTGAATATGGAGTCGAACTATGTGAAGCGTTACAAATATTCCGGTTTGCTGCAGGCAAGCTATCAGGTGACCAAGACCGGTGACAAAGGCTTGCCCGACTACTCGGTTGCCAAAGACTTCAAGGTGGTGTGGTCTCACCGGCAGGACCCGAAAGCGAGTCCGAATTCTACCTTTTCTGCCAGTGTGAACTTTGCTACCAGTAGTTATGAGCGTACCAATATCGGCAATATGTACAACTCCCAGGCAATGTCGCAGAATACCAAGACTTCCAGTGTCAGCTATTCGCGTAACTTTCCCGACCAGCATCTGAGCATCTCCGCTTCAGGTAATATTGCCCAGACCATGCGCGACTCCTCTATCGCGGTGACTTTACCGGACATGACCATTTCCTTGAGTACCATTTTCCCTTTCAAGCGCAAACATGCAGTGGGAGATGAAAAGTGGTATGAGAAGATTTCCGTTCGCTATACTGGCCGTGTGAAGAACAGTATCAAGACGAAGGACAATCTGTTGTTCAAGAAGAACCTGATACGCGATTGGGAGAACGGTATGCAGCATGAAATTCCGGTAAGTGCCACGTTTACTTTGTTCAAGTACTTCAATGTGACGCCTACCGTAAACTATACGGAGCGTTGGTACACCCGCAAGGTGAAGAAGGACTGGGACGATGAGCAAGGCAAGGAGGTGAATGATACGACCTACGGTTTTCACCGTGTATACGACTACAGTGCCAGTCTGGGTATCAATACCAAAGTTTATGGTATGTACAAGCCATTGTTCATGAAGAAGAAGGAGATACAGATACGTCACGTCATCACTCCCTCCATCAGTTTCAGCGCTGCGCCCGATTTCACTTCGTCCCGTTTTGGCTATTATGACTCTTATATAAAAGACCAGAACGGCATTCGCGATACCGTGCAGTATTCCTATTATGCCGGTCAGGTGTTCAGTCCGCCAAGTGGAGGAAAGCAGGGGCTTATCAGTTTCAATATCTCCAATAACCTTGAAATGAAGTTCAAGGATAAGAATGACTCTATCCGCAAGGTGAGCCTGATTGACGATTTGAGTATGGGTATCAGTTACAACACGGCTGCCCAGGTGCGTCCTTGGAGTGACTTGAGCTTTAATCTCCGTCTGAAGTTGAGCAAGAGTTATACGTTGAGTATGAGCTCTACCTTTGCCACTTATGCTTACGAGTTTGATGAGAACGGAAGGGTGGTGCCCGGTAACCGTACGGAATGGTCGTATGGCCGTTTCGGTCGTTGGTCGGGATATGGTACGTCGTTCAGTTGGACCGTGAACAATGATTCGTGGAAGAAAATAAGGAACTTCTTCACCGGTCAGAAGGATGACGAGGAGCAGGGCCAAGACCAGAATGCCTCGACGGAGGAAGACGGTGACATGGAGGGGGAAACTACCGAGGACGGCACTCCGAAGAAGAAGAAGGAAAAGGCTGCTGCCGATGCTGACGGCTATCAGGTATTCAAGATGCCTTGGTCTATCAACTTCAGTACCGGTTTCAATATTACGGAAGACACCAGTAAGCCCATTAATCGTAAGAACATGCGCTATCCGTACAAATTCAGCCTGAATTCCCTTAATATAAACGGTAACGTCAAGCTTACCAATAAATGGGCTGTCAGCTTCAATTCCGGTTATGACTTCAATGCGAAGGAGATAACGCAGACCGCTTTCAACATCACACGTGACCTGCACTGTTTCAGCATGACGGCTGCCATATCACCTTTCGGACGCTGGAAATACTATAACTTTACCATCCGTGCCAATGCAAGTATCCTGCAAGACTTGAAATGGGAACAGAGAAGCCAGACTCAGAGTAATATTCAGTGGTATTGATGTTTACCAAATTATTTCCGTCTCTCCATGTTCCCGCAAATACTCGTTTGTTTTGCTGAAATGCTTGTTCCCGAAGAAGCCGTTATAAGCGGATAGGGGAGATGGATGTGCCGAGGTAAGTACCAGATGTCGGCTACGGTCGATGAATGCCCCTTTACGTTGGGCGTAGGCTCCCCAAAGAATAAATACAAGATGCTCTTTTTCTTCGGCGAGAATGCGGATAGCCGCATCTGTAAATGTTTCCCAACCTCGGTTTTGGTGAGAACCGGCTTGGTGTGCACGTACGGTGAGGGTAGCATTGAGCAGCAATATGCCTTGCTCTGCCCAGCGTGTCAGATTGCCGGTAGTGGGGGCATCAGTGCCAATGTCATTTTTTATTTCCTTGAAAATATTAAGTAAGGAAGGAGGGAAAGGAACACCGTCATTTACGGAGAAACAAAGTCCGTGTGCTTGTCCCGGACCATGATAGGGGTCTTGACCGATTATCACGACTTTTACTTTGTCAAAAGGGCATAGGTTGAATGCATTGAATATCAGCTTTCCCGGAGGATATATTGCATATTTCCCATATTCGTCCCGTACAAAATCAGTCAATGTACGGAAATAATCTTTCTCAAATTCAGGTTGCAGATGTGCTTTCCAGCTTTCTTCTATTTGAACATTCATACTAATTGGATCTGTTAGTAGTTTCGGATGCTAAAGTACAAAATAAAAAATAAAGTCCAACCTTTTGAGGGGGTGAACTTTATATTATATGACGGGATAAATGTATATCAAATCAGGTGTATATTGTGTTCCTTGCACTCTTTGCGCATATCTTCCGGCCAGATACTGGCTTGTATCTCACCGATATGCGCCTTGCGCAGATAGAACATACAGAGGCGGGACTGCCCTATACCGCCACCGATGGAAAGCGGCAGTGTATCATTCATCAAGCGTTTGTGGAAGTAAAGTTCCAGGCGTTCCTCTTCGCCTTCCTCTTTGAGCTGGCGAAGCAGGGCTTCCTTGTCTACGCGGATACCCATGGAGGAAAGTTCGATGCTGCGTTGCAGGATGTGGTCCCATAGCAGGAGGTCACCGTTCAGTCCGGGGAGGTCGTTCAGCCCTTTGCTGGTATAGTCGTCGTAGTCCGGGGCGCGTCCGTCGTGCTTCTTGCCGTCGCTCAGCTTGCATCCGATACCGATGATGAACACTGCACCGTATTTCTTGCAAATGGCATGTTCGCGGCATTTGGGTTCCAAGTCCGGATACAGTTGGCGCAATTCTTCGGCATGGATAAAGTGAAGTTTCTGGGGCAGGCAAGGCTTGATTTGCGGATACATCTCATATACCATATATTCTGTGCGCACCATAGCTGCATAGATACGGGTTACTATCTCCTTGAGGAATTCCACATTGCGGTCTTCGGCAGTAATGACGCGTTCCCAGTCCCACTGGTCTACATAAAGGGAATGCAGATTGCCCAGTTCTTCATCGGCACGGATGGCATTCATGTCTGTGTAGATGCCATATCCCGGTTCGATATGGTATTCGGCAAGCGTGAGGCGTTTCCATTTGGCGAGGGAGTGCACCACTTCAGCTTTGGCGTCGCCCAAATCTTTGATAGGGAAAGTTACGGCACGTTCCACTCCATTGAGGTCGTCATTGATACCCATTCCTTTCAATACGAACAGTGGAGCTGTCACACGTCGCAGGCGCAGTTCGGAAGAGAGGTTCAATTGGAAGAACTCTTTAATTTGTTTAATCCCTAATTCAGTCTGTTTTAGGTCCAATAAAGGTTTGTAACCTTCAGGTGTTATCAGGTAGCTCATAAATTTATTCAGTATAACTTCTATTAAATTGCTCGGCAAAGATAGGAATAATATTGATACTTGCTTCTGTTTTGTGGGAAAAAAGAACAAAATGTTTGTGTAATTGCGGTTAGTCTTCTCAAAGTAATAATAAAAATATTCCTCGGTTTGATATAAAAAGCGTTTGAATGTTAGGAATCTGCTAATTTTTTTATACTTTTGCATCCACATTTGGCTCCGTAGCTTAGTGAATAGAGCGTCAGATTCCGGTTCTGAAGGTCGTGCGTTTGAATCGCACCGGGGTCACAAAGAAAGGAACTCCCTTTGCATGAATACTTTGCAAAGGGAGTTTCTTTTTATACAATACATCCAGAAAAGTCAACCATACGGTTCTCTTTCTTGTTATAATTTCCATAGAGTTAGAGGTATGAAACAAATAATATTTATTTTTGCAATGTTAATGACTTGTCTGTCCTATGCCGGTAAGCCGGAAGGACGGTCAGAAAGGAGAACAGACATGAAACCAATGAAAGAGATTTATCTGGCAGGAGGATGTTTTTGGGGTACCGAACATTTCCTGAAACAAATAGAAGGTGTGGAGGCTACCCAGGTGGGATATGCCAATGGAAATATAGCCAATCCTACCTATCAGCAGGTATGTACCGGTACCACGGACTTTGCCGAAACCGTAAAAGTACAGTATGATCCCGATGAGGTGGACTTGCCTTTCCTTATCGACCTTTATTTCAAAACGATTGACCCTACCAGCCTCAATAAGCAAGGGGGGGATAGAGGTACACAGTATCGCACGGGTATCTATTATACGGATACCGCCGACCTGCCCGTTATTCGTGAAACCGTTGACCGGCTGGCTGCCAACTACTCCCGTCCGTTGGTTGTAGAGATAGAGCCTTTGAAGAACTTCTATCTCGCCGAAGATTATCATCAAGACTATCTGGACAAAAATCCTGGTGGATATTGCCACATTAACCCCACCTTGTTCGACCTGGCACGTAAAGCGAAGATGAAGAAAGAAGGAGATGGCGAGTATTTAAACCTGGAAAAGTAACGGACAATGGATATACTGTTAATAAGTAATGAAGATACGTGCCGCAGCCGTATCGCGCAGGAACTCCTGCATGCATTTGGCAGGGGAATGAATATCTCTACGGCAGGAATTATGGAGGGGAACTGCGTTCCCGATGCCGTGTGCAATGTGATGGAACAGAATGGTTTCAGCGTGTCTCGCAAGAAACCGTCTGGTGTCGGGACCTATACGCACCGGTCGTGGGACTACGTGATTACCCTATGTAAAGAAGCCGGAGAAGAACTGAAGTTTATCACTCTGGATGCCAAGCAGCAGGTGCATTTTGATTTTGAAGATCCCTTTAAAAATCGTTTTCAAAATGAAAGTGAGCAGGAGAAACAAGTTGCCTCACTCTATGAAACCATGTACCGGCGGCTGTATGAATTTTACCGCGATGAACTGAGTGAGCAGCTGTTGCCTCGTTGTACGTGCGGTGCAAACACCTATTGCCGTTGTGAATAGTGAAATATGTGTTTTTTTTGAAGCAATCTCTTGACTCGTCCCTAAGGGCAGGACCTATCTTTGCTTCATAAACAAAATGCGCATGAGTTTATGAAGAATAAAATGAAGTTTAAAATCGGAGAGTTTTCCAAACTTTGCCAAGTGACCGTTAAGACGCTTCGTCATTATGAAGAGATAGGATTGATGATACCCGTTGAAGTGGATGAGTGGACGGGGTATCGCTATTACGACATCAGCCAGCTCCGGTGTATGAGCCGTATTGTTTACCTCAAGCAATTAGGGTTCAGCCTCGAAGAGATATCCGAGTTGTTTGCCGATGGCAAGGAATTTCCGGATGCTGAATTGTTGAAGGTTAAAATAGAACGTTGCAAAAACGAGATTGAACACTTGATATGGCGGCAGACCGAACTTGCCAAATTGGAAAATTTACTCCATAAACAAGAGAATGTTATGGAAAAAGTGTTTAAGAAATCCCTCCCTTCAAGAATTTTTGCTACCCATCGCCGTAAAATAGACTCTTATCAGGAACTGTTCAATCTTTGTCCGAATATTATCGGGCCTGAAATGTACCGTTTGGGTTGTGAATGTCCTGCCCCGGAATATTGTTTCACGGTGGAATATAATGAGGAATATGGGGTTGATATTGATATCGAGTTTGTTGAAGCGGTGGCTGAACGCAAGGAAGATTCGGAACTGATTAAATTCAAGGAACTTCCGGAAGTACCGGTTGCGCTCTGTGTCAACCATTACGGTGCTTATGAGCATATGCCCGAAACTTTCGCCGAGCTTTTTGCGTATGCCGAGGCAAATGGATACGAGGTCATTGACCGTCCCCGGTTTTGCCATATTGACGGCATTTGGAACAAAGAAACGGTGGATGAATGGATGACGGAAATTCAGTTGCCCATCAAACTTTCTTAATCAGCCTTTGATTTTTGCGGAAAGCTTTCAACCGTGAGAATACCTAAAAATAGGGATAGGTAGTCAACTTATTTTCTGCGAACTTTGCAGACTGAAAAAAGAATTGAAATGAGAAGCCTGCATATTCTGTTTATATTGGTAGTTGTCACTTGGCTCGGTTTTCCGCTGAGAGCGCAAGAAGCTATTTCTATCGGGACTCGCCACACTTTGTTTTCGCATGTCTTGAATGAGGCTAGAGAATATTGGGTGTATGTACCTGCAACCCGCCCGGGTGAAAAAGAGGAAAGTTATCCGGTTCTTTATTTGCTGGACGGTGATTCTTTTTTTCATTCGGTGGTAGGTTTTACTCGCTTGTTTTCCACCTCCAAAGTTTCTTCCTTACCGCCCTGTATCGTTGTGGCTGTCCTGAATACAAACAGAACCAGAGACTTTACGCCAACCTGTTCCGCTGCCCGGCGTGACGGAACTGTCCGTCCGGGCGATAAACCGGAAGGGGGTGGGGCAGGACAATTTTGCCGTTTTCTGACGGAGGAGCTACGCCCCGCAGTGGAACAAGACTTGCCGGTGAATGGACAACACTTGTTGGCCGGACATTCTTATGCCGGGTTGTTCACGCTGCATGTTTTGCTGAATTATCCCGGTACATTTGATACATACATCGCCATAGACCCCAGTTTATGGTGGGATAAAGGATGTTTTCAGAAACAGGTAGAACGGCAGGTAGATAAGGTTGACTTTTCAGGAAAACAACTGTATGTTGCGTTTGCCACTCAGCCGCGTCCTGATAGGAAGCTGAGCCACTTTTCCCTGACAGATGATTTTATAGGGAGTGCAGTTCCTCGTATGGAGAAGCGGCATTTGCGGGTGGTATCAAAAAAGTTCCCGGAAGAGACGCATGGAACGGTTGCTCTTCCGGGATTTTATGACGGACTGAAAACGTTGTTCTTCCGTTCTGCGGTTGGAATTTCTCTGCCGAACAAACCTCTCTGAAAAAAACTCTATTTTTCAGTAAGCTGAATGATATGCACCATTGTACTAAGGGGACTACCTATACCATGGTGAGGTCTGCCAAAATCCTGAAAGCGTCATAGCCTGAGTCGCCTTCCGGCAGGAAGCGCCGAGAAGCGCCATTTCCTTATAAATCAGTATTTTCAGCTCCGGAGAAGGTTGAGTGTCCTTCTCCGGACACACTGATTAAAAAACTGCAAAAGTGCAGCCGGGGCTTCGTTGACTCCGGGCAATTGGAATAGTAGTACAACCACTGTTGTACAATGAGCGCAGCACCATATGCCCTGCTACCGTACGGAAGTGCATAAAAAAAAACAGTTGCCTGGAGAAACCCTCTCCAAGCAACTGTTTTCAGTTTCTTGATACTTTATAATCTACATATTCTAAATCTTTCTTGTCATCAATCGTCAATGTCAATCACCCTCATTTTAGAGTCAAATGTAATTTCCCAACGATTAGACAACTTTATCTCATACTCATTGTCATCGTACTCAATCTGAAGAATTCTTGCATCCGGATAATTGGTCTTTACATAGTTACGTATCGCTTCCGGTACAATCTGTACAGGAACTTCACTTTGTCTGCATCGTACCTCTTTCCATTCCCCCGATTTATCAAATTCTACCTTCTCCCCATTCGTGAACACCACATCATAGCTTTTATAAAACATTCCCGACTCCAATTTAGCCATTGCCACCTTATGGTCTTTAAAATAAGTCTTGATAAATGTCTGCGCCTTCGCCGGCAACTGGCTCACCTCTATCGGCTTATCATTATCCGCCATTACCATTGTGTGCACTGCAAACATACAAACCAACATCATAACTAATTTTTTCATACTTCTCTATTTTTAATAATTAATACTTTATTTGTTTTCTGTATTACAAAGATGGGAAGGAAATCTGGAAAGAATTGGGAAAAAAACTCTATTTTTGGAAATGAAAAAAAATCTATTTTTGAAAATGGGTGTTGCGGCTCTTCACCTATGAATTTTTGTTTGCAATGAATATTATTTAAAGACACAATAGACTATTATGGCTATGAAAATATTAAATCAGTTTATCGATGATTTTGTAGGTGTTTTCCAATATCGGTTTATGGATACCTTTCAATATTTTAAAGAAAGGAAGAAAAGTAAATATTTAGGAGATAGATTTGAGGAATGGGTTGTGAAGAACTCCAATATTAGTAAAGATGGTTATTCGGATCTATGTGATAAGAAAATATTTTGGCGGCTTTTAGATTGGAGAGGTGATAAATACATTGAGGGGTATAGGCCTCTGTCTTCATCATCTCCGGATTTGTTGATGGAGTGTGTTACCACAACGAGTACCATTCATGAAGTTGGAGATATTATAGCTGTAGAATGTAAATGGCGAAGTAAGATAGGTTTTTATCTCGATATAAAAGACATTGAAAAGTACGAGGGGTATATGAATTCCAATCTGTTGAACCGTCCGATAAAAAACTTGTTTTATGTTTTTGGCTTTGGATGGTGTGGTGACAGTCCGGAATCTGTTTATGTAGTTCCTGCCAGAGAATTGTATGATTATGATAAAGATACCTGTAGAATAACGTTCCCTATTAAAGAAACCGAGAAGGAGAAAATGGGTAGATTGGAGCGCTTTAAGAAGAAAGACAATAGATGTCTTCTGTATATCAAGTAATGGTATTACTTGGTTATATAAGCTCCAATCAACTGTTATATTGTTTGGGTCGCCGTCAATCTTTGTGGCGAAGGCTATTACTGGCATCTAATGCGGTTTGCAACCTTTCCCAGTCGTCACAAAGCGCCTGCATGGACGGAAACAATAAATCTGCTCCGGCATCCAGTAATACCTGCCTGTCCAGCGGACCGGTATTGACTGCCACAGTGAATATGCCGGCTGCTGTTCCGGCTTGTACTCCGATAGGTGCATTTTCTACAACTATAGCTTCGTTGGCTTGTACTCCGGCTTTTTCCAGTCCCATTAGATAAGGCTCAGGATGAGGCTTTCCGTATTTCACATCAAAGGCGGTCACCATGTGGTCGCGCTGAAACATACCAGGGAAGTTGTGGGCAAGGCGGTTCAGCAGGGAGTGTTGGCCCGAACCGGTGACAAGTACCGGAATAAGTCCTGCCGCTTTTACCTTTTGCAGCACTTCCCAAGCACCCGGCATACGTTCCGGTTCCGGGTGGGTACTGAATTCGGCGCTTTTCTCTGCATAGATGCTTTCTATCATCTCGGGAGTGGCATCCTTGCCATACTGGCGTTGATAAACGATGTTGATGGTGGAGGCTCCGGTACGTCCCTCGTGCATGTATGCCTCTTCACGGCTCAAGTGCAGGCCATGACGTTCCATTACTTTATGCCAGGCATCGGCATGGTAGGGCATGGAGTTGAATAACACACCGTCCATGTCAAAAAGAACGGCTTTCAGTTGGATGTAGGGGTGCCCGTGCTTTTCCAGATAACGGGCGATAGAGTTTTCGAACACTTGGTAGATTGGGGATTGAGAATTTAAAAATGCGGGGTAGATAAATAGAGAGTTGAGAATCGGGGAACGGTTCTCTTCGCACTTGTTGTGCAGCCATTTCTCAATTCTCAACTCTCAATTCTTAATTTATCAAAGTCTTGCCTGGATAGCTTTGGACTCTTCTTCGTAGCCGGGCTTGTTCAGCAATGCAAACATATTCTTCTTGTATGCTTCCACACCCGGTTGGTTGAACGGATTGACTCCCAAAATATAACCGCTGATACCGCAAGCTATTTCAAAGAAGTAGAGCAGACCTCCGATGCTTTCTTCATTCAGTGCAGGGATAACGATGCGCATGTTGGGTACGCCGCCGTCAACGTGGGCAAGCTGTGTGCCCAATTCAGCCATCTTGTTCACTTCGTCCACGTGCTTGCCTGCCAGGAAGTTCAGTCCGTCGAGGTTGGCTTCGTCCGAAGGTACTTGCAGGGAGTGCTGTGTCTTCTCCACGGAGATGACAGTTTCGTAGATGGTACGTTCGCCTTCCTGAATCCATTGTCCCATGGAGTGCAGGTCGGTGGAGAAATCTACGGCAGCAGGGAAGATACCCTTGTTTTCCTTACCTTCGGATTCACCATAAAGCTGCTTCCACCATTCGCTTACGTAGTGCAGTTTGGGATTGTAGTTTACGAGGATTTCAATTTTCTTACCGTTCTTGTAGAGCTCGTTACGCGTAGCTGCATAGATGGCAGCAGGATTTTCTGCAAACGGAACATCTTTTCCACAAGCCTTTTCCATGGCAACTGCACCTGCAACCAGTTTCTCAATGTCGAAACCTGCTATTGCGATGGGCAGCAAGCCTACCGGAGTCAGTACGGAGAAACGTCCGCCCACGTTATCGGGGATGATGAAGGATTTGTAGCCTTCGTTGTCGGCCGTTACGCGGGCAGCGCCCTTTTTGGCATCGGTGATGGCAACGATAACCTTCTTTGCCATATCCTTGCCGCGTTGGTCTTCGCATTGCTTTTTCAACAGACGGAACGCCAAGGCCGTTTCAGTGGTAGTACCGGATTTGGAGATGTTGATAACACCGAATTTCTTGTCTTTCAAGTATTCGGTGAGTTCATATAGATAATCTTCACCGATATTGTGTCCTGCATACAGAATGACCGGAGCCGTTTTCTTGTCTTGCAACCAAGTGAAGCTGTTTGACAAAGCCTCTATCACCGCACGTGCACCGAGGTAACTTCCGCCAATACCGGCAACTACTACTACCTCGCAGTTGTCACGCAACGTCTGTGCGGTAGTCTTTAGGTCGGCCAGGTGCTCTTTAGTGATGGAAGAGGGGAGGTGCAGCCAGCCTAAGAAGTCGTTGCCCTTACCGGTACCATTCTCTAATGCTTCCTGTGCAGCCTTTACTTGGGCTTCATAGGCGAAAACGTTTTCTTTGGAGATGAATCCAAGAGTCTTTTCAATGTTCAAACTAATCATAATATTCTAGGTTTTAAATTCAGTATTTCGTTTTATCTTTTTTCGCGCTTACCGGAATGAATCGGTAAGCAGCTTGATTTCAATCGTCGGCGAGATACGCTCATACAGAATGTTGTATACTGCATCTACAATAGGCATGTTGACATGATAATGCTTGTTGATTTCCTTGATACATTTTGTACCGTAATATCCTTCAGCAATCATTTCCATCTCAATCTGCGCGCTTTTCACGGAGTATCCCTTGCCAATCATCGTACCGAATGTGCGGTTGCGGCTGAAATTGGAATATCCCGTCACCAGCAGGTCACCTAAATAAACGGAATCACTTACGTTTCTGTTCAGCGGATGTACCGTTTGCAGGAATCTGTTCATTTCCTGTATGGCATTGGACATGAGCACAGCCTGAAAGTTGTCGCCATATTTCAGACCGCTGCAGATACCGGCTGCAATGGCATATACATTCTTCAGCACCGAACTGTATTCAATGCCGGCAACGTCATTACTGACAGAGGTCTTGATGAATGAACTGGCCAGTTTGCGGGCAATGGTGCAAGCCTTGTCGGTGTCGGGACAAGCAATGGTCAAATAAGAAAGGCGTTCCAGAGCCACTTCTTCCGCATGGCAGGGACCTGCCAATACAGCAATATTCTCAGCTGGGACGCCATATTCCTTAGTGAAATATTCCGAGACAATCAAGTTGTCATCGGGCACAATACCTTTAATGGCAGTGATGATGAATTTATCCTTAATCTTAGTCTTCAGTTTCTTCAAGTGAACCTTCAGATAAGGGGAAGGTGTAACGAAGATGAGCGTATCAGATTCTTTCACGACATCATTGATGTTGGAGTTGAAGTTGATACGCTTGGTATCAAACTTGACGCCCGTCAAGTAGGCAGGGTTATGACCAAGCCGTTTGAAGTCGGCAATACGGTCATCGCGTCGCATGTACCAATTTATAGACTCCGCTTGGGCCAGAACCATTTTTGCAATGGCAGTTGCCCAACTTCCTCCGCCCATGATGGCTATCTTACCGGGTAGTTTCATATCGAAATTAATAATTAAAAATTAAAAATTAAAAGAGGGGAAAGGAGTACCTTCCTCCTCCTCTTATCTTTAATCTTGCCTATTTAATTCTTTAATTTTTAATTCTTAATTCTTCCGACCCAGTCAGCAACTTCGTTTACGGTCGGGTTTGCCAGTTCCAATTTATATTTCTTGTTGATACCGCAGATGTCCATGTGGAGTTTTTGCGGATTCACATCTTTCATGTCACTCACCAGGTTGTAGCCGGCTTTCTGGATTACAGCCACCCAGTCTTCGGGGATGCCCAGCTCTGTGTATCGTGCAGGAGCATCTTTGGGGATAACCTTTTCCGGACGCATCTGCGGGAAGAAAAGCACTTCTTGGATAAAGGATTCGCCCGTCATTAACATGGTCAGACGGTCGATGCCGATACCGATGCCCGATGTGGGAGGCATACCGTATTGCAATGCTTTCAGGAAGTCCTGGTCGATGAACATCGCTTCGTCGTCTCCCTTTTCGCTCAAGCGGAGTTGGTCTTTGAAGCGTTCTTCCTGGTCTATCGGGTCGTTCAGCTCGCTGTAAGCGTTGGCAAGTTCCTTGCCGTTCACCATCAGCTCGAAGCGTTCGGTCAGTCCCGGCTTGCTGCGGTGCATCTTGGTCAGCGGGCTCATCTCTACGGGATAATCGGTGATGAAAGTGGGCTGTATGAAAGTACCTTCGCAGAATTCGCCGAAGATTTCATCAATCAGCTTACCCTTGCCCATGGTGTCGTCAATCTCCATATTCAGTTCCTTGCACACCTGGCGGATTTCGTCCTCGCTCTTTCCTTCGAGGTCGTATCCGGTCTTTTCCTTGATGGCTTCCAGGATGGGCAGACGGCGGTAGGGAGCTTTGAAGCTGATGGTCTTGCCGTCTATCTCGGTTTCTGTACAGCCGTTTACGGCGATACAGATGCGTTCCAGCAATTTCTCCGTAAAGCTCATCATCCAGTTGTAGTCCTTGTACTGCACGTACAGCTCCATACAAGTGAATTCCGGGTTATGGTTCTTGTCCATACCCTCGTTACGGAAGTTCTTGCCTATTTCATATACACCTTCGAATCCGCCCACAATCAGTCGCTTCAAGTAAAGCTCGGTGGCGATACGCAGGTAGAGGTCCATATCCAGAGAGTTATGGTGGGTGATGAACGGACGGGCGCTTGCTCCACCGGGGATGGATTGAAGAATCGGCGTCTCCACTTCCGTGTAGCCGGCTTCATCCAGCACGGCACGCATGGTCTTGATGACGGTGGCACGCTTCAGGAATTTTTCTTTCACGCCGTCGTTTACGATAAGGTCTACATAACGCTGACGGTAGCGCAGTTCGGGGTCCTCGAAAGAGTCGTAAGCCACACCATCCTTATATTTCACGATAGGCAGGGGCTTGATGCTCTTTGCAAGTACGGTCAGCTTCTTGGCATGGATGCTGATTTCGCCCATCTGGGTACGGAATACGAATCCTTCGATACCGATGAAGTCGCCTAAATCGAGCAAACGTTTGAACACGGTGTTGTACATCTCCTTGTCCTCGTCCGGGCAGATGTCATCGCGGGTGATATATACCTGGATGCGTCCTTTGGAGTCCTGCAATTCGATGAAAGATGCTTTACCCATGATACGGCGGCTCATGATACGTCCGGCAACGGACACTTGGCGAGGCTCTGCATCGTCGTTGAATTCAGCTTTAATATCGGTAGAGAAAGCATTTGTTACATACTCTGCTGCGGGATAAGGCTCAATGCCCATCGCGCGAAGTTCATTCATGCTGTTGCGACGAATGATTTCTTGTTCACTTAGTTCTAATACGTTCATTTCGCTATATTTCACTCAATTTGGGTACAAAAGTACGAAACATTTTTCAGATAGCGAACCTTTTTCCTTGAAATATAGGGAACGGGGAGTGACATTAATCCTCTCCTTCGGTATCTACCCATTCGATATGCGGGGAGAGGAGGGTGCGTTCCGTCACTTGTCCGCATTGCCCGCGGTAGTATTCGGGGATGAAGCGTATCTGCACCGCAGTGATTTGCGCCGGACTCACTTCTTCTGGGGTGTCTACCCCGGTGCCTTCCGAACGGCAGGTGTAGTAGAACGTCCCGATGCCCTTTAGCTTTACGGAGTGTCCCGAGCTCATCAGCTTGCCCAGCACTTCACCAAGGTTCATTAATACTGCATAAGTATCTCCCGGGGTTACCGTAGACATTTCCGACAATAATCGGGCTATTTCATCCGTTGTATAGGGATGTCCTTTGGTGACGGCTCTTGGGTGCCATTTGTCGTCGCCTTTCTGTTTTACTTTCTTATAGAATGCCATGGGGGCTTGTTGTTATTATGTGTCCGGCTCAACCGGTAGGTCAGGCATGGTTCATACGGTATGAATGTGCCAATCATACGGTATGATTATATCAATCATACGGTATGATTATGGTAATCATATCTTATGATTTATCATTGAATCGCAAAGATAGCATAAATCATCCGCATAGTGTGCAGGTTTAAGGTGTTTTTTCTGCTGTTCTGTTTTAAAAAAAGAGTACCTTTGCACCCGCTAAAAAGAAATAGGTATATAATATGGCAGGACAAAAGACTCCCTCGGCGTTGGGGACGGAAAGTATAGGTAAACTCTTGATGCAATATGCCGTTCCGGCAATCATCGCAATGACGGCATCCTCTTTATATAATATGGTAGACAGTATCTTCATCGGTCACGGCGTTGGGACGATGGCTATTTCGGGATTGGCGTTGACTTTCCCGTTGATGAATCTGGCTGCGGCGTTCGGCTCGCTGGTGGGTGTGGGAGCCTCTACACTGATTTCCGTCAAGCTGGGGCAGAGGGATTATGACACGGCACAGCGTGTGCTGGGCAATGTCTTTGTGCTGAACATGGTGCTGGGAGTGGCCTTTACCATCATTGTCATGCTCTTTCTCGACCCGATTCTCTATTTCTTCGGAGGCAGTGACCAGACGGTGGGCTACGCCAGGGATTATATGCAGATTATCCTTTTGGGAAATGCCGTTACGCACCTCTATCTGGGGCTGAATGCAGTGCTACGCTCTTCAGGGCATCCGCAGAAGGCGATGTATGCCACCATAGCCACGGTGGTTATCAATACCATACTCGACCCGGTGTTTATCTATGGTTTCGGCTGGGGCATACGTGGCGCTGCCGTCGCTACCATTGTGGCGCAAGTCATCTCTTTGACGTGGCAGTTCAAGCTTTTCAGCAATAAGGACGAGCTGTTGCATTTCCACCGGGGGATATTCCGTCTGAAACGTAAGATTGTATTCGATTCGCTTGCTATCGGCATGTCTCCTTTCCTGATGAACCTGGCAGCCTGCTTCATCGTTATCATTATCAATCAGGGGTTGAAGAAGTATGGCGGCGACTTGGCTATCGGGGCTTTCGGCATCGTGAACCGTCTGGTTTTCATTGTAGTGATGATTGTGATGGGGCTGAATCAGGGAATGCAGCCTATTGCCGGATATAACTTTGGGGCGAAGCTGTACGGACGGGTGAACAAGGTGCTGAGACTGACGATAATCTATGCCACGGCAGTGACCACTTTCGGCTTTCTGGTCGGTATGCTGGTGCCGGACCTGGTGGTGGGCATCTTTACATCGGATGCGGAACTGACAGAGCTTTCGGTCACGGGACTGCGTATTACGGTAATGTTCTTCCCGATTATTGGTTTCCAGATGGTGACTTCCAACTTTTTCCAGAGCATAGGCATGGCAGGCAAAGCGATATTCCTTTCCCTCACCCGGCAGATGCTGATCCTGCTTCCTTGCCTGCTTGTCCTGCCGCAGTTTTTCGGAGTGGCAGGAGTGTGGTACAGCATGCCGGTATCCGATTTGCTTGCAAGTTTGATAGCATTGGTGATGTTGGTTTGTCAATTCCGCAAATTCAGAACCTCTCCCTTGTAGGGATGGGTCGGGGGAGAGGCTTTGAATTTTTCTTCCTACTTTCTGCAGATATTCCGTAAGAATATTTATATTTGCTATCTGCAAACCAATAGATGAACAAGCGTATGGGCAATAATTTTATAATCAATATAGGCCGTCAACTGGGCAGTGGCGGACGGGAGATAGGCGAGAAACTGGCTGCCCGTCTGGGTATTGACTTTTATGATAAGGAACTGATTAGGTTGGCTTCTGAAGAGAGTGGACTGTGTTGTGAGTTTTTTGAGAAAGCTGATGAGAAAGCTTCACAAGGTATTATTGGAGGGCTCTTCGGCATGCGTTTCCCTTTTGTCAGTGACGGGGCTATCCCAGCCACGAATTGCTTGAGTAATGATGCTCTGTTCAAAGTGCAGAGTGACGTGATACGCAGATTGGCGGAGGAGAAGTCCTGCTTGTTTGTGGGGCGTTGTGCCGATTACATCCTGCGAGAACATCCACGCTGTGTCAATGTCTTCATTTCCTGCTCCAATGAGGAGCGCATCAAGCGTATTTGCCGAATGTATTCCATTACTGAGCGTGAAGCGGAGGAGATGATGAACAAAGCGGACAAGAAGCGTGCCGAATACTATAACTACTACAGCTACAAAAAATGGGGAGCTGCCGAAACATACCACTTGTGTATCGATTCTTCCGTATTGGGTATTGAAGCTACGGTGGACTTTATAGAAGAGTTCGTCAAGAAGAAGCTGAAACTTTAAGGAATTAAAATTAAAGGCTGCGCAATGTTGGTTTAACCCAACTACGCAGCCTTTAATTTTAATTCCTTAATTCCTCCTACATCATTGTCAGTAATATCATCTGTCCCGCCAGAATACGCAGGAACATTGTCAATGGATATACCGTGGAGTAACCTACTGCCGGAGCATCATTGCCTGATGTCTGATTGGCGTATGCCAATGCGGGAGGGTCTGTGTTGCTACCTGCTATCAAACCCATCAGGGTGAAGTAGTTCACTTTGCAGTAGAAACGGGCTATCATACCGATTATCAACAAGGGGATAACAGTTATCAGGAATCCATAGCCTACATACAGTAATCCGCTACCTTCTACTACTGTTTGTACAAAATGCTCACCAGCTTCTATACCGACACTGGCAAGGAAGAGCACGATACCGATTTCACGCAACATCAAGTTGGCACTCATGGTGGTGTACGTCACAAGATGCATTTTGTGACCGAAACGTCCGATGAGGATGGCAACTACCAGCGGACCACCAGCAAGACCTAACTTAACCGGTGTCGGCATACCCGGGAATGCGATAGGCAGACTACCCAGCAGGATTCCCAAAAAGATTCCCACAAAAATAGTTACGATATTCGGAGTGTCCAAACGTTTCAACTGATTACCCAATACGCCGGCTACACGTTCTACGGCATCCTGCTGGCCGACCACCATTACACGGTCACCTACCTGAAGTACCAGATTGGGATCGGCAAACAAGTCCATACCCGAACGGTTGATACGGGTTACATTTACACCGTACATGCTGCGGAAGTGGAGGCTTCCCAACTTCTTGCCATTGATTTCGGACTTGGTGACGAGGATACGGCGGGAAACCATCGGAGTGTCCTGCTTTTCCCAGTCTACGTGTATTTCTTTTCCGATAAAGGCAGCCACCGCTTCGGCATCTTCTTCGGAACATACGATGAAGAGCTGGTCTCCTACGTGGAATATTGTTTCATGATTGGGGATACTGACGTGCCCCTCGTGGCGTATGCGCGAACATACAAACGGACGTCCCAGGAAATCCTTTATCTGGAGCAGGGTCTTTCCGGAAATTGATTCATTGCGTACTTCGAGGTGAAGCATGTGCGGCTGATGCTTAACATCGGCTTCCTGCGTGTTGAGTTCCTGTTCCTCTTTCTTGAGGTTCACCCGGCAGATATAGCGGATGGCTATGATGGAACCTATGATACCTACCACACCAAGCGGATAGGCGCAGGCATATCCCAATGCAATGGGGTCTCCCGTATAGTTTATCTGGTTCAAGGCTTCTTGTGCGGCACCCAGACCCGGAGTATTGGTTACGGCACCATAGAGAATACCTACTATCATTGGCAGGTCTATCCCTCCGTCAATGAAGTAGATGCTCAATGCTACTGCGATATTCAGCAACACGATACCGACAGCAAGCATGTTCAGCCGCATACCCCCTTTCTTAAAGGAAGAAAAAAAGGAGGGCCCGACTTGCAGACCGATGCAGAATACAAATAAAATCAAACCGAATTCGCGGATAAAATGCAAAATGTGTGTTTCGCCCGTGAAGCCAAAATGGCCCATCAGGATACCGGCAAAGAGGACGAATGTAACCCCCAACGATACCCCGAAAATCTTAATCTTACCCAGCAATACGCCCACAGATATTACGAATGCATACAAACAAACGATGTGAGCGACAGATGAAGGGTCCCATAGCAAGCTTTCTAACCAATTCATAGTACCTTATTAATATGTCGTTTTTTAAAATTTCGCGCAAAAATACTTAATAAAAAGGAGGTGGCAAAGGCTTTGTGGTACTTTTTGCTATATCAACTTTGCAAAAGTAGAGTATGCTTCCGGTGAATACGCTGAATCCGTATGGGCACGGAGTCATCTGTTAGTGCAATTTTCTCTAAAAAAAGATTTTGTTCTAAGTATTTCCTTATATTTGCAAGTCTCTTGATGACAAAAATGAATAGTATTCATCTATTTAAATTTTAAATAAACTATGGCAGACAGTAAAGAAAAACTCTTCTCCGACTTTTCTCCCGTTTCCACTGAGCAGTGGATGGAGAAAGTTACCGCAGACCTGAAAGGGGCGGATTTCGAGAAGAAGCTCGTTTGGAGGACAAACGAAGGATTTAAGGTGAAACCTTTCTACCGTATGGAGGACTTGGAAGGTTTGAAGACAACAGATGCTCTTCCCGGCGAGTTTCCTTATCTCAGAGGTACCAAGAAAGACAACAATGAATGGCTTGTTCGTCAGGAAATCAAAGTGGAATGCCCCAGAGAGGCCAATGCCAAGGCGTTGGATATCTTGAATAAAGGTGTAGATTCACTCTCTTTCCATGTAAAGGCTAAGGAATTGAACGCAGAGTATATTGAAACTTTGTTGAAAGATATCTGCGCGGAATGTGTCGAGTTGAATTTCTCTACCTGCCAGGGGCATGTGGTGGAACTTGCAGAACTTCTTGTCGCTTATTTCCAGAAGAAGGATTATGACTTGACGAAATTGCAGGGCTCCATCAACTATGACTACTTCAACAAAATGCTGGCCAAAGGTAAAGAAAAAGGTGATATGGTGGCAACAGCCAAGGCGCTGCTCGAGGCTACCGCTTCCCTTCCGAAATACCGTGTATTGAATGTGAACGCGTTGACATTAAACAATGCGGGTTCTTATATTTTTCAGGAACTGGGTTATGCTTTGGCTTGGGGTAATGAATATATGAATCAGCTGGTTGATGCCGGTCTGCCGGCTGCAATGGTAGCCAAGAAGATTAAGTTCAATTTCGGTATCAGTTCCAACTACTTCCTTGAAATAGCCAAATTCCGCGCTGCACGTATGCTGTGGGCTAATATTGTGGCTTCTTACAGTCCCGAGTGTCTGCGCGACTGCGACAACAAGGGTAAGGATAACGAATGCCGCTGTGCAGCCAAGATGAAGATTCATGCGGAAACTTCTTCATTCAACTTGACTTTGTTTGATGCACACGTAAACTTGTTGCGTACGCAGACTGAGGCGATGAGTGCCGCCCTTGCCGGCGTTGACTCAATGACGGTTACTCCGTTCGACAAGACTTATGATGCTCCTAACGAATTCTCTGAGCGTATGGCGCGTAACCAACAACTGCTGTTGAAAGAAGAATCGCACTTCGATAAAGTTATTGACCCGGCTGCAGGTTCTTACTATATTGAGAACTTGACCGTCTCTATTGCCAAGCAGGCTTGGGACCTCTTCCTCGCTGTAGAAGAAGACGGTGGTTTCTATGCTTCCGTGAAAGCCGGAAAAGTGCAGGCTGCCGTAAACGAGAGCAACAAGGCACGTCATGCTGCAGTCGCCAAGCGTAAGGAAGTGTTGCTGGGTACCAACCAGTTCCCCAACTTTAATGAAAAGGCGGGAGATAAGAAACCGGTTGAGGCTACTTGCTGTTGCGGCGGCGGACATACGTGCGAAAAAGATGTTCCGACACTGAACTTTGACCGTGCTGCCAGTGAATTTGAAGCGTTGCGTCTCGAAACAGAGGCTTCCGGCAAACGTCCGAAAGCGTTTATGCTGACTATCGGTAATTTGGCCATGCGCCAAGCACGTGCACAGTACTCTTGCAATTTCTTGGCTTGTGCCGGATATGAAGTTGTAGACAACCTCGGTTTCTCCACTGTAGAAGAAGGTATAGAGGCTGCAATGGCTGCCAAGGCCGACATCGTGGTATTGTGTTCAAGTGATGATGAATATGCAGAATATGCTGTTCCCGCCTTCAAGGCTCTGAATGGTCGTGCCATGTTTATCGTAGCCGGTGCTCCTGCTTGCATGGACGACCTGAAGGCTGCCGGTATCGAGAACTTTATCCATGTCCGTGTCAATGTATTAGAGACATTAAAAGAATTCAACGCCAAACTTTTGAAGTAAGCAACTTCAATCGTAAATCATAAATCGTCAAATCGTAAATAACATGATGCGAAAAGATTTTAAAAACTTAGATATATATGCCGCTTTTCAACCCGTCAATGGTGCTGAGTGGCAAAAGGCTAACGGCATCCATGCTGATTGGAAAACGCCGGAACACATTGAGGTGAAGCCTGTTTATACAAAAGAAGACCTTGAGGGAATGGAACATTTGGGTTATGCTGCCGGACTTCCTCCTTATTTGCGTGGTCCGTACTCTGTAATGTATACATTGCGTCCCTGGACTATCCGTCAGTATGCAGGTTTTTCTACAGCGGAAGAGTCAAATGCCTTTTACCGTCGTAATTTGGCTTCCGGACAGAAAGGTCTGTCCGTAGCTTTCGACTTGGCCACTCACCGTGGCTACGACCCCGACCACGAACGTGTAGTGGGTGACGTAGGTAAGGCAGGTGTGTCTATCTGTTCCTTGGAGAATATGAAGGTGCTGTTCGATGGAATTCCTTTGAACAAGATGTCCGTCTCCATGACCATGAACGGTGCCGTACTTCCTGTTATGGCATTCTACATCAACGCAGGTCTGGAGCAGGGTGCCAAGTTAGAAGAAATGGCTGGTACTATCCAGAACGATATCTTGAAGGAATTCATGGTGCGTAATACCTATATCTACCCGCCTGCATTCTCTATGAAGATTATCTCTGATATCTTTGAATATACTTCCCAGAAAATGCCTAAGTTTAATTCTATCTCCATCTCCGGCTACCACATGCAGGAAGCGGGTGCTACGGCAGACATCGAGTTGGCTTACACCCTGGCAGACGGTTTGGAATATCTGCGTGCCGGAACGGCTGCGGGTATTGACATCGATGCTTTCGCACCGCGTCTCTCTTTCTTCTGGGCCATCGGAACGAACCACTTTATGGAAATTGCCAAAATGCGTGCCGCACGTATGTTGTGGGCAAAGATTGTGAAGCAGTTCAATCCTAAGAATCCGAAGTCGCTGGCTTTGCGTACGCACTCCCAGACTTCCGGCTGGTCGCTGACAGAGCAAGACCCGTTCAACAATGTGGGCCGTACTTGTATCGAGGCGATGGCTGCTGCATTGGGACATACCCAGTCACTGCATACCAATGCTCTTGACGAGGCTATTGCCTTGCCGACGGATTTCTCTGCACGTATTGCACGTAATACGCAGATTTATATTCAGGAAGAAACTTACATTTGCAAGAATGTAGACCCATGGGGTGGCTCTTATTATGTGGAAAGTTTGACTAATGAGTTGGCTCACAAGGCTTGGGAATTGATTCAGGAAGTAGAGAAGCTGGGCGGTATGGCAAAAGCCATCGAAACCGGTATCCCCAAGATGCGTATCGAAGAGGCTGCTGCGCGTACACAAGCCCGTATCGATAGCGGTTCGCAGACCATTGTCGGTGTGAACAAGTATCGTCTGGAGAAAGAAGCTCCGATTGATATTCTTGAAATCGACAATACGGCTGTTCGTCAGGAACAGATTGAGAACCTGAAGCGTCTGAAGGAAGGACGTAACCAGGCAGAAGTGGACAAGGCATTGGAGGCTATTACTGAATGTGTAAAGACCGGTAAGGGCAACTTACTGGAACTGGCAGTGGAGGCAGCCCGTGTCCGTGCCACTTTGGGGGAAATCTCTTATGCTTGCGAAAAGATTGTAGGACGTTATAAAGCAGTAATTAGAACTATATCAGGCGTGTATTCATCAGAAAGTAAGAATGACAGCGACTTCCACCGTGCTTGTGAATTGGCAGAGAAGTTTGCGAAGAAAGAGGGACGTCAGCCTCGTATCATGGTAGCCAAGATGGGCCAGGACGGTCACGACCGCGGTGCCAAGGTTGTTGCAACCGGATATGCCGACTGTGGCTTCGACGTGGATATGGGACCCTTGTTCCAGACACCGGCCGAGGCTGCCCGCGAAGCGGTTGAGAACGACGTTCATGTAGTGGGGGTTTCTTCATTGGCTGCCGGACACAAGACATTGGTTCCGCAGATTATCGAAGAGCTCAAGAAGTTGGGACGTGAGGATATCGTAGTGATTGCCGGTGGTGTAATTCCCGCACAAGACTATGACTTCCTTTACAAGGCAGGTGTAGCTGCCATCTTTGGCCCCGGTACTCCGGTTGCCAAGGCTGCTTGCCAGATATTGGAAATCTTGTTGGATGAAGAATAATCCGACACGTTAAATGTTAAAAGAGGGACGGTATGTGTTTACATATCCGTCCCTTTTTCTTAATCTGTGTTATAGAACATACTTTTTTAGTTGGATAATTTGCAGATTTATCAGAAGTCCGTATCTTTGCAATGTGTTTTTCATAGTATTAGATTTAAGGTTAACAAAGGTTGGAGTACAGCGGTACTCCTTTTTTTATGTCCGTACGTCAGCTTTGGGGGAGAAAAATCACCTGGTCTATGTTATCGTTTCTTGCTTATAGTTTCGTTCTTGCCCCCTTTTTATTACCTTTGTCCCGCTAAAAGAATAACGAATGATAGTTTGTATTGCCGAAAAGCCCTCTGTGGCGCGTGACATAGCCGATGTATTGGGAGCGAAAGAAAAGAAGGACGGATACATCGAAGGAAACGGATACCAGGTGACCTGGACATTCGGCCATCTTTGTACGCTGAAGGAGCCGCATGAATATACCCCTAATTGGAAGTCATGGAGCTTGGGAAGCCTCCCCATGATACCTCCCCGTTTCGGTATTAAGCTGATTAGTAATCCCACATACGAGCGCCAGTTCCATACGATAGAGAACCTCATGCAACATGCCGATATGATTATAAACTGTGGTGATGCCGGGCAGGAAGGAGAATTGATACAGCGCTGGGTGATGCAGAAAGCCGGGGCACGTTGCCCGGTGAAACGTCTTTGGATATCTTCATTGACAGAGGAAGCCATCCGTGAGGGCTTTGCCAAGCTGCGCGATGCGTCGGATTTCCAGCCTTTGTACGAGGCAGGCTTGTCGCGTGCCATTGGCGACTGGCTGCTCGGGATGAATGCCACCCGCCTCTACACCATGAAGTATGGGCAGAACCGGCAGGTACTTTCTATCGGCCGTGTGCAAACGCCGACACTGGCGCTGATTGTAAACCGTCAGTTGGAAATACAGAATTTTGTTCCCAAGCAATACTGGGAGCTGAAGACCGTCTATCGAGATACCACTTTCTCCACCATCCTCCGGAAAAGTGAGGAGGAACTGGTATTGGAAGCCGAGAAGCAGAAAGAGGCTATAGCTGCCGGGAAGAAACCTAAAAAAGAAGAAGAGAATCGGGGTATCGACCCCATTACCGACCGCGAACGTGGGCTTGTTTTATTGGACCAGATTAAGAATTCTCTTTTTACCGTGACGGATGTCACCAAGAAAGAGGGGAGGGAGGCGCCACTCCGCTTGTTTGACTTGACTTCTTTGCAAGTGGAATGTAACAAGAAGTTTGCCTATTCCGCTGATGAGACGCTGAAAATCATCCAGTCTTTGTATGAGAAGAAAGTGGCTACCTATCCACGTGTAGACACTACCTATTTGAGTGATGACATCTATCCCAAATGCCCCGGCATCTTGAAAGGTCTGCGTGATTACGAGACATTTACAGCCCCTTTGACAGGAACTGCATTGTTGAAGTCCAAAAAGGTTTTCGATAACTCGAAGGTAACAGACCACCACGCCATTATTCCTACCGGCCAGCATCCGCAGAATCTGACGGATATGGAGCGTCGCGTATTCGATTTGATAGCACGCCGTTTCATTGCTGTATTCTATCCCGATTGTAAGTTTGCCACTACCACCGTATTGGGCGAGGTAGAGAGCATAGAGTTCAAGGCCACCGGCAAGCAGATTCTGGAACCGGGTTGGCGTATTATCTTCGGCACCCCCTCGGCACAATCGCAGGAGGAGAAAGAGGAGAAGGGAGAAGAGGAGAATGTGCTTCCGGCTTTTGTGAAAGGAGAAAGCGGACCGCACGTCCCCGATTTGTATGAGAAGTGGACGCAGCCGCCCCGGCCTTATACGGAAGCCACCCTGCTGCGTGCTATGGAAACGGCGGGCAAGCTGGTGGATAACGACGAACTGCGTGATGCGCTGAAGGAAAACGGTATCGGTCGTCCATCTACCCGTGCAGCCATCATCGAGACGCTGTTCAAGCGAAACTATATCCGCAAGGAAAAGAAGAACCTGATAGCCACCCCTACCGGTGTGGAGCTGATACAGATTATCCATGAGGAGCTGTTGAAGTCGGCGGAACTGACCGGTATCTGGGAGAAAAAGCTACGTGAGATAGAAAGGCGGACATATAATGCCGGACAATTCTTGGAAGAATTGAAGCAGATGGTATCGGAAGTCGTGATGAGTGTACTTTCTGATAACAGCAACCGCCACATCACCATCCAAGCGCCTGCTCCCGAAAAGGGCAGTAAGGTTTCTGCCAAGACAGAGGCTGCCGATAAGCCGAAAAAGGAGCCGAAGAAAAGAACACCGAGAAAGTCTGCCGCCGCAGGTAAAAAGACGGAGCAGGCTTCGGGCGCTGTGGCAGCTTCAAGTACGGAGGCTTCCGTACAAGCTGACGATTTCGTCGGTCAGCCTTGTCCGCTTTGCGGAAAAGGTACCGTTATCAAGGGGAAAACGGCTTACGGTTGTTCCGAATGGAAATCCGGATGCACATTCCGTAAGCCGTTTGAATAAGGGTAATCACATTAAATAATTCTCTCCGCCATGTATTTCCAGAGGGGAGCAGCCATCAGCGCCTGGCGGATGCTTCCTTGCTGCAGCAATTCCTTGACCTCCTGCAAGGAAAGCAGGTGTACGGTCAGGTTTTCCGTATCTTCCAACTGTTGCTCGGAGATTTTCTCCACGTCCGTAGTCAGGAAACAGTAGGTAATGTTGGTGTGGGTACTTGGATTGGGAGAGATTTGCATGAACTCTTTCCATACTCCGTTTCCATAGCCGGTTTCTTCCAAAAGTTCCCGTTGTGCGGAAACCATCGGAGAGCCGTCCTCTTCTTCGCATACCCCTGCACAGAGCTCATAGGACGTTTCTTGTATGCCATGCCGGTATTGGCGGATAAAGACAAATTGTCCATCACGGGTGATGGCAATGGTATTCACCCAGTTTGGATATTCCAATATATAATAGGAGGGGATGTGGTTGCCGTTGGGTAGCACTACATGGTCCTTACGCACAGTGAGCCACGGAGCCCGATGCAGGTATTCGCTGGATAAGACGGTCCAGGTGTCTTTTGATTTTTCCATAATGGTAAAATTGACTATATTTTAAACAGCATCCCTCCGATATTATCTGTCGTGGCTCCCGTCACCGAGGCGAGGCATCCGGGTGTGTCCACCATATAGAGGGCACCCAGGAAAGCAAAGATTAGGGCTTCCTTGTATTCTATGATTTGCCGGCTGGGAATCACGATTTCACACGGACACAAGGCGTCGATACGTTCTATGAGGAACTTGTTGAATGCACCTCCACCGGTAATCAGCAGTTTTCCGTTACCATCGGGCAAGGGGCGGGCGGTGATGATGCGTGATATTTGCCAGGCGGCATGCTCGTAAAAGGTACGTAGCATATTCTCCATACTCAAGCCATAACGCTCGAGCATGGGATATACCAGCGTTTCCACCCACTCCCGTCCCAATGACTTCGGTCCGGACTGATGGTAGAAATCCATTCCGTTCAGTTCGTCCAGCAGTTCTTGGCAGATGTTGCCTTGCCGTGCTATCTCGCCGTCACGGTCAAATTCCAATCCTATTTGCCGGCAGTAATGGTTGATGACGTAATTCACCGGACTGATGTCAAAAGCGATGCGCCGCCCGTCCTGCTCGAATGAGATGTTGGAGAAACCGCCGATATTCAAACAGAAGTCGTAGTCGGCAAAAAGCAACCGGTCGCCAATAGGTACGAGTGGAGCGCCCTGCCCACCCAGCATGATGTCCAGCCGCCGGAAATCCGAAACGGTAGGTATACGGGTTTCAGCGGCAATGGCGGCTCCGTCACCTATTTGGTACATGATTCTCTTTTGAGGCTCATGGAAGATGGTATGCCCGTGGGAGGCGATAATATCGGGGTGGACTCCAAATTCTTGCATGAACTCGTTGACACGTTCACCGAGAAACTTTCCATAGGAGCTGTGGAAAGTGATGAACTCCAAAGCACTCATTGTCTGTGCACCGGTACCCAATATCTGCTTCATGGCGTCGGGGTAGCTATAGCCTTTTGCACAGTCTATGTGGAAAGACCATTTTCCGGCTTGCTGCCGGAAAGTGCAACAACATACGTCCAGCCCGTCAAGGGAAGTGCCGGACATCAGGCCGATGGCTTGAATTTGGAAGTCTTTCATCCTGATTTTCTTGTTTTATTTATAATTGAGGTAGAATTCGACAACAGCTTCTATTCCTTTACGGAAGATGTCCAACGGTATATTCTCATTAGGTGAGTGGATGGCGTTGGATTCGAGCCCGAAGCCCATCAGAACGGTTTTGATGCCCAGTACTTGCTCGAAAGTGGAGATGATGGGGATACTTCCACCCCGACGCACTGCCAGCGGTTTCTTTCCAAAAGCTTTTTCAAAACCTTTTTCGGCGGCTTGGTAGGCGGGTAGGGTGATGGGACATACATATCCTTGGCCTCCATGCATCGGAGTGACTTTTACCTGTACTGAATCCGGCGCTATGTCCAGAATGTAGTCGGCAAAGAGCCGGGATATCTTGTGGTGGTCCTGGTGGGGAACCAACCGGCAGGATACCTTGGCGTATGCCTTGGATGGGAGCACGGTCTTGGACCCTTCACCCGTATATCCGCCCCAGATGCCGCATACGTCGAAAGACGGACGGCAACTGTTACGTTCCAGCGTACTGTAACCTTTCTCTCCGAAAAGTGCTTTTACATGGATAGCCTTTTTGTATTTCTCTTCGTCGAAAGGAATGCGGGCTATCATGTCGCGCTCGGCTTGGGGAACTTCTTCCACATCGTCATAGAAGCCCGGTACGGTGATACGTCCCTCTGCGTCCGTCACTTGGCTGATTATCTGGCAAAGTACATTGATGGGGTTGGCAACAGCACCGCCGAAGTGACCGCTGTGTAGGTCGCGGTTGGGGCCGGTCACTTCTATTTCCCAATAGGCTAGTCCGCGCAGTCCGGTGGTCAGTGAAGGCAGGTCTGCACCAAGCATGCTGGTGTCCGAAACCAGAATGACGTCTGCTTTCAGCAACTCTTTGTGCTCCTGGCAGAAGCTTTCTAAGCTGGGCGAACCGATTTCTTCTTCTCCTTCGAAGATGAATTTTACGTTGGTTTGCAGCAGTTCGTTGCGTACGAGGTATTCAAACGCTTTCACTTGTATGAAAGATTGCCCTTTGTCATCATCAGCACCACGTGCCCAGATATGTCCGTCGCGTATTTCCGGCTCAAAGGGGTCGCTTTTCCAAAGTTCGAGAGGTTCGGCTGGCATCACGTCGTAGTGGGCATATACCAATACGGTCTTGGCGTCCGGGTCTACGATTTTCTGTCCAAAAACAATCGGGTTACCTTTGGAGGGCATTACGAGGGCTTCATCCGCTCCGGCTTCGAGCAGCAACTGTGCCCAGCGTTCGGCGCAGGCAAGCATATCGTCGTGATGCTCGGGTTTGGCACTGATGCTTGGAATGCGAATGAGGCTGAACAAGTCTTCCAGCATTTTAGGCTCGTTCTCGGTGATGTATTTCTTTATTTCCATGGGTGAATATTATAGTTGTGTTGTTCTGTCAATCAGGTAATAATCCAACAATGTCATTGCTGTCATTGCTTCCACGATGGGTACTGCGCGTGGCAATACACACGGGTCATGGCGTCCTCGGGCTTTCAGGGTGGTGTCTACACCGTCAATGTTCACGGTGTGTTGCTCCATCAGTACGGTTGCCACGGGTTTGAAGGCTACACGGAAATAGATGTCTTGCCCGTTACTGATTCCACCTTGTATACCGCCCGAATGATTGGTGCGGGTCTCGATACGTCCGTTATTGTTGTAGAACACATCATTCTGCTCCGAGCCTTTCTGCTTTAATCCCTTGAAACCGTCTCCATACTCGAATGCTTTTGCTGCATTGATGCTGAGCATGGCTGCTCCAAGTGCTGCATGGAGCTTGCCGAATACGGGTTGTCCCAGTCCGATGGGGCATCCTTTGACGACACAAGTCACCACTCCTCCGATGGTATCTCCTTCTCCCTTTATCTTGAAGATGAGTTCTTCCATTTCTTTTGCCTTCGCCGGGTCGGGGCAGCGGACCGGATTGGTCTCTATCAGGTCGAGGTCGTATGCGGTATAATTTTCTTCAAGGCGGATAGGACCTACTTGTGAAGTGTACGCCGTGATGTGTATACCCAGCTGCTTCAGCGCCAATTTGGCCAGGGCACCCGCTACTACACGCGAGATTGTTTCACGGGCTGATGAACGTCCGCCTCCGCGGTGGTCGCGGATGCCATATTTCACTTTATAAGTATAGTCGGCATGTGACGGTCGGTAGACTTCTTTCAGATTATTGTAATCGTCAGAATGTTGGTTTTGGTTCCATACAATGAATCCTATGGGGCAGCCTGTGGATTTTCCTTCGAAGATGCCGGAGAGGAACTCCACTTTATCACCTTCTTTCCGGGCGGTAGTGATACGTGACTGTCCGGGGCGGCGTCGGTCGAGCTCTGCCTGGACGAAATCCATATCAATGACTATTCCTGCAGGGAATCCGTCTATCACTCCTCCCACGCCCTTACCGTGCGATTCCCCAAAACTGGTAAGACGGAGAATATTTCCAAATGAGTTGAACATATCAAATGCTTTAAAGGTTTATATATGAGGTTAATGTGCCAATACGCTTTATAAGAAATGCTTTTGACTTTATAAAGATAACAACTTTTTTTCATAAAACGTTTAAGGAAATAAGATAAAAAGTCTTTTCCGCATAAAGTTGCCTGCCTTTGCCAGAGTTTGGCCAATGGCTTGTTCTTTATAAAAATGGCTTACTCTTTATGAAATCTGCATCCGAATTTCACTCGTAATGATGAAAAAAGGAACATTTATTTTTTAGAAAAGACCTTGTACTGTAACCTTAAAAAGTGTTACTTTGCACCTTTGATTTAAAATGGGAAATTAATAGCTCCCTTGGGACGCTTTTTATTAACTAAACAAGTACTCAAAAAAGTATGAAAAAGAATTTATTTTATTTATTTGCATTGATCTGTTCAATGAGTTTATTCACGGCTTGTAGTGATGATGACGATGACAAGGTAGTATGTCCTGTGCCGCAAACAGAGTTTACAGTTGCAACAGGTTTGAACTTGACTTATAACGGTGGATCAATGTTGGGAAAGAAAGTAACTTTTACTCCGGATGCTTCTGATGCAACCAAGGCTACTTTGGTATTGGCTGGCAATTTGGATCTTTCCGGTATTCTTACACGTGAAGCGGCTTCCGGTTCTTTTGGTGCAGGCGTATTCCCTGGTTCTCCGGTTGTAACCCTTCCGGTTACTTTGAATATACAAGGTGATGAATGTTCGTTTTCCGGCACAAGTGAGACCGATTATTGTACTTTTGACTATGCAGGAAAGGTTACTGCTTCTTCCTTGAAATTAGATTTAACTAATGTCGCATTGAAAAATTCCGCTTTATCCGGAACGACTTGGGTTCCTACACCCCTTAATTCTGATTATACGGAAGAACCGATTCATTTGATTTGGGAATCCAATAAGAATGTAGAGGTAATGCCTGGCTGGGAGCTACCGATTCAAACAATTTTGACGTTAGCTCTTCGTATGCCTTTAATTGACGCAGGTGGTGATGATAAAGTGAATGTAGAGGATATGTTGTGTAGTGTGTTGCATGATATTACTTTGGGTGTTGACGGTAATATTTCAGCTTCTTATGTTGATGCCGCTCAGGGAGGTACCTCTGTTGTTAAGACTCCTGCGAATGTTGCACAATATGTAGTTCTCAGTGATACCCAAATGAAGGTATATTTGAATCTGGATGCCATCATTGCCAATGTAAAACGTCTGGGCAGTTCTACCAAGGCTATAGATATGAGTGAAATTTTATCTCAGGCTGTTACGTCTTTGCTTCCTTTGGTAACTGACGGTGTGCCTTTGACTTACGAAAAGAACGAAGGTAAATTAAAGGTTTATTTGAATACGGATTTGTTATTGCCTTTGATGAAAAATATAGTTGCTCCTTTATTCTCGGATGAGGAGTTTGTAAATATGCTTATCGAAGCAATGAAAGCTGATCCTGATTTTGGAAGTATGGCCGGTATGGCAGAAGGTATGTTGAAGGGTTTACCTGAAATAATTAATGAAACAACTCGTTTGGAAGTTGGTTTGAACTTGACTGCCGCTAAATAACTTTTTTTTCGATATGGAATTTTCCCTCCTTTGTCTCCTGATTTTCAGGTTATAGAGGAGGGATTTTTGTTTGTTTTTTCCTACATTTGCATGATAAATAATCAAATTGTAGAAATGATATGACAGAAACGGAAAGACGACAGATTATTGCTTTGGTTAAATCTGAAGTAATTCCTGCCATTGGTTGTACAGAACCTATAGCTGTGGCATTGTGTGTAGCAAAGGCTGCGGAAGTGCTGAATAAGCGTCCCGAAAAGATAACTGTATTGCTGAGTGCCAATATTCTGAAAAATGCAATGGGAGTGGGTATTCCAGGTACGGGGATGATTGGATTACCGATTGCTGTGGCGCTTGGCGCCTTAATAGGTAAGTCGGCATATCAATTGGAGGTTTTGAAAGAAAGTACTCCTGATGCAGTGGAGGCAGGAAAGCGTTTCATAGAAGAAAAGCGTATTCATATATCTTTAAAAAACGATATGGAAGAGAAGCTTTATATAGAAGTATGTTGTGAAGCTGATACGAACAAGGCAACAGCTATTATTGCCGGTGGGCATACTTGCTTTACTTATATAACGCGCAACGGTGACATCTTATTGGACAAACAAATTGCCTCTTGTATCGAAGAGGAGGATGTATTGGACTTGACTTTACGCAAAGTGTATGACTTCGCCATGACAACCCCATTAGACGACATCCGTTTTATTCTTGATACGGCACGACTGAACAAGACTGCCGCCGAACGTTCCTTCGAAGGTGAATATGGTCATGGACTGGGTAAAATCCTACGTGGCACTTACGAACACCGGATTATGGGCGACAGTGTCTTCTCTCATATCCTTTCTTACACTTCGGGAGCATGTGATGCCCGTATGGCCGGTGCCATGATTCCGGTGATGAGCAATTCCGGCAGTGGCAATCAAGGGATATCCGCTACCCTTCCCGTGCTGGTTTATGCTGAAGAAAACGGGAAATCGGAAGAAGAATTGATCCGTGCCTTGATGTTGAGCCATTTAACAGTAATCTATATCAAGCAGAGTTTGGGACGCTTATCCGCCTTATGCGGTTGTGTGGTTGCTGCCACGGGTTCCAGTTGCGGTATAACCTGGCTAATGGGAGGAACTTATGAACAAGTGGCATATGCTGTGCAGAACATGATTGCCAATCTTACCGGAATGATTTGTGATGGTGCCAAACCCAGTTGTGCATTGAAAGTAACTACCGGAGTTTCAACCGCAGTGCTTTCAGCCATCATGGCCATGGAAAACCGTTGTGTAACTTCCGTAGAAGGTATTATTGATGAGGATGTGGATCAAAGTATCCGTAATCTGACAAAAATCGGTTCTAAAGGAATGAATGAAACGGATAAATTGGTATTGGAGATAATGACAAGTAAATAATATAGAAATTAAAAATTAAAGAATTAAAAATTAAAGAATTACCATGCGGCATGCTTAATACTGTGTAGTCTGATTCTTTAATTTTTAATTCTTTAATTTTTAATTCTTTAGTGGCAGCATCCGCCTCCACATTCATGGTCGCCGCATCCGTCGCCACAGTCACCACAACCGCAGCTGCCGCAACCGCCACCCATCATACGGGCAACTTCAGCAAGCTCTTCGTTCGTAGCCGGACGGCTTTCCACCACTTCTCCGGTAAAGTTCAAATCACAACCTGCGAGTGGATGATTCATGTCCATTACAACTACGTCTTCCTTTACTTCTACTACACTTCCATTGATGCGTTGACCTTCAGAAGTCATCAAGGGGATGACGGCGCCTTCCACTACACGGTCGCTGTCGAATTCTCCTTCTATCATGAAGATTTCTTTGGGGAGGTCAATAACATGGTCGTCGTCATATTCACCATAAGCTTCTGATGCCGGAATGGTAAAGTCGAATTTATCGCCTATCTGCAAGTCTTTTATCTGGGCTTCAAAGGGTTCGAGTGTCATTCCCAGACCTGAGATAAACTGAAAAGGATGCTCTACGGGTGCTTCTTCTTCGAAATCTTTTTCTCCGTTTTCGATTGAGTACAGCTTATATGCTACGGTGATGTACTTGTTTTCTACTGTTTCCATTAATTTTCTATCTTTATTTAATTAGTAAATACTTTTTTTTGAGTATTTGAAGAGACAAAGATACGAATTATTTGTTTCGGGATGTAGAGAGCCTTTGGTAATTTTCAGATTATTAAATGGTTTCAATGATTGGCAATACATTTACATTGGCTGTCTGAATGGTTCTATTTAGAACTGTTAAGTGATAAAATAGGATTTTAGGGCGATATTTTCTTACGATTATTCATATTTATCTTATTTTTTTCTTCAATTTGTTTGGAGATTATAAAAAAGCCCTTACCTTTGCAGCACGTTTGAAACAAAAAAGAAGAATTAAGTTATGAATTTACATACATCTATTAACCTGGCAGTCCTGCATATTATTCGCGTCGTGGTGGTGGCATCAAGAGCGTGAGAAAGGTTATGTATGTATTCGTACGTTAGAAGATAATTTATTAAGCCTTTCTCACTATAGTGGGAGAGGCTTTTTCATTAAAAGGAGATTTGAAAATGAAGCATCAGTTACGCAGCTCGTTCAGCACACAAGGTCGCCGCATGGCGGGAGCCCGTGCATTGTGGACGGCGAATGGTATGAAGAAGGAACAGATGGGTAAGCCCATTATCGCTATAGTCAATTCATTTACACAATTCGTCCCCGGGCATGTACATCTGCACGAAATAGGCCAGTTTGTAAAGGAAGAGATTGAAAAACTGGGGTGTTTTGCTGCGGAGTTCAATACGATTGCCATTGACGACGGTATCGCTATGGGACACGACGGTATGCTTTATTCCCTGCCTTCAAGAGATATCATTGCCGATAGTGTGGAGTATATGGTAAATGCCCATAAGGCGGATGCTATGGTTTGCATCAGTAACTGTGACAAGATTACTCCGGGGATGCTGATGGCGGCTATGAGACTGAATATACCGACTGTGTTTGTTTCAGGCGGTCCGATGGAAGCCGGGGAATGGAACGGACAGCATTTGGATTTGATTGATGCCATGATTAAATCTGCTGATGAAAGTGTGGGCGATAAAGAGGTGGCACAGATTGAGCAACATGCCTGCCCCACTTGCGGATGCTGCTCAGGCATGTTTACCGCTAATTCCATGAATTGCCTGAATGAAGCGATTGGATTGGCACTGCCCGGTAACGGCACGATTGTAGCCACTCACGAAAATCGCAAGAAACTATTTGAGGATGCAGCCAAGTTGATTGTAGAGAATGCCTTTAGATATTATGAAGAAGGGGATGAGAGCGTACTCCCGCGAAGTATTGCTACCCGCGAGGCATTTTTGAATGCCATGACGCTGGATATTGCGATGGGCGGTTCCACTAATACGGTACTTCATTTGTTGGCTGTGGCTCACGAAGCCGGAGCGGATTTTAAGATGGACGACATTGACATGCTCTCCCGCAAGACCCCCTGCTTATGCAAGGTGGCTCCCAATACCCAAAAGTATCATGTACAAGACGTTAACCGTGCCGGTGGCATCATTGCCATCATGGATGAGCTTGCCAAGGGCGGATTGGTCGATACGAATGTCCGCCGTGTGGATGGAATGACGTTGGCAGAGGCAATCGACCGGTATAGTATTACCAGCTCTAATGTATGTAAAGAGGCAATCAAGAAATACTCCAGTGCGGCAGCCGGAAAGTTCAATCTGGTACTTGGTTCACAAAATGCGTCTTATAAGGAACTCGACACGGACCGTGCGACCGGTTGTATCCGTGATTTGGAACATGCATACAGCAAGGATGGCGGTCTGGCAGTTTTGAAGGGAAATATAGCTCAGGACGGTTGCGTTGTCAAGACTGCCGGTGTAGACGAGAGTATCTGGAAATTTACGGGGCCGGCGAAAGTCTTCGACTCACAAGATGCGGCTTGTGACGGTATTCTGGGTGGAAAGGTAGTCAGTGGAGACGTCGTCGTCATCACTCACGAAGGGCCGAAAGGTGGACCGGGTATGCAAGAGATGCTTTATCCTACTTCTTATATCAAATCCCGCCATCTGGGTAAGGAGTGTGCATTGATTACCGACGGGCGTTTCAGTGGTGGTACTTCCGGACTAAGTATCGGACATGTTTCTCCCGAAGCGGCTGCCGGTGGTAATATCGGCAAGATTAAGGATGGGGACATTATCGAAATTGATATACCGAACCGTTCTATCAATGTGAAGTTGACGGATGAAGAGCTTGCAGCACGCCCTATGACTCCGGTAACCCGCAACCGTGAAGTCTCCAAAGCATTGAAAGCATATGCCAGTATGGTGAGTTCCGCTGACAAAGGGGCTGTGAGGCTGATTGATTAAAAGCCCCCCTTTCCGAAAGCGAGGGGAGGAAAGAATGAAACAAATTTTTCAAGCTACTATTGAGCTTTTAAATATAATGAATAGATAAAGTATGGCTGATAATAATAAAAAGAGTAACTTTTCCTCCCTCTCCCAAGGAGAGGGTCGGGGTGAGGCTCTAATAACAGGCGCAGAAGCATTGATGCGCTCTCTGGAGCATCAGGGAGTAAAGACCATTTTCGGTTATCCGGGAGGGAGCATCATGCCGGTATTCGATGCCTTATACGACCACCGGAAGGAATTGAACCACATCTTGGTTCGCCATGAACAAGGAGCAACCCATGCGGCACAAGGCTTTGCACGTGTATCAGGCGAGGTTGGCGTTTGTCTGGTTACCAGTGGACCGGGTGCTACCAATACTATCACGGGCATTGCAGATGCCATGATTGACAGTACGCCTATCGTTGTCATTGCCGGCCAGGTAGGGACGAACTTCTTGGGTACGGATGCATTTCAGGAAGTGGACTTGGTAGGCATTACTCAGCCTATCACGAAATGGAGTTACCAGATTCGTCGTGCAGAAGATGTGGCCTGGGCAGTGGCACGTGCTTTCTATGTGGCAAAGAGCGGACGTCCGGGACCGGTCGTGCTGGATTTTGCTAAAAACGCCCAAGTGGAGAAAACAGAATATGCGCCTACTAAGGTGGACTATGTCCGTAGCTATCTTCCCGTTCCCGAAATGGAGCCGGAGGCCATACGGAAGGCTGCTGAATTAATAAATGGTGCGGAACGGCCTTTGGTGCTGGTAGGACAAGGCGTGGAGCTGGGAGAAGCCCAGCAAGAGCTTCGTGCTTTCATTGAGAAAGCCGGAATGCCTGCCGGATGCACTTTATTGGGACTTTCCGCATTACCTACGAACCATCCGTTGAACAAAGGAATGCTTGGTATGCACGGTAACCTGGGGCCCAATATCAATACCAATAAATGTGATGTCCTTATCGCCGTAGGCATGCGCTTTGATGACCGTGTGACGGGTAAATTGGAAACATATGCCAAGCAGGCGAAGATTATCCACTTTGATATTGACCCTGCCGAAATAGATAAGAATGTAAAGACCGATGTTGCTGTCCTGGGAGATTGCAAAGAGACACTGGCTGCCGTTACCCAATTGCTGGAACCCGCCAACCATCAGGAATGGATTGACAGTTTCCGGCAATACGAAGAAGTGGAAGAGGAAAAGGTAATCCGTCCGGAATTACATCCGGCAGGAAAAGCGCTAAGCATGGGTGAGGTGGTGCGTGCTGTGAGTGAGGCTACCCATAACGAGGCGATATTGGTGACTGATGTCGGCCAGAATCAGATGATGTCCGCCCGTTATTTCAAATACAGCAAGGAACGTAGCATTGTTACTTCCGGTGGCCTGGGTACTATGGGCTTCGGCCTTCCGGCAGCTATCGGTGCCACTTTTGGACGTCCGGACCGCACGGTATGCGTATTCATGGGAGACGGCGGCTTGCAGATGAACCTGCAGGAACTGGGTACCATCATGGAACAAAAGGCTCCGGTGAAGATGATTCTGTTGAACAATAACTTCCTGGGCAATGTTCGTCAATGGCAGGCGATGTTCTTCAATCGTCGTTATTCGTTTACTCCGATGATGAATCCGGATTATATGAAGATTGCTTCGGCATATGATATTCCTGCACGCAGGGTAATGACCCGCGAGGAGTTGGCAAAAGCGATTGACGAGATGATAGCAACCGACGGACCATTCCTGCTCGAAGCTTGTGTGGAGGAAGAAGGAAATGTAATGCCGATGACACCTCCGGGCGGTTCGGTCAATCAGATGTTGTTGGAATGCTGAAGTCATGCGAAATTAAAGAATTTACTCTATCTATGGATAAAAAACTATATACAATCATTGTTCATTCGGAAAACTTTGCCGGTTTGCTGAATCAGGTGACGGCTGTGTTTACCCGCCGGCAGATAAACATCGAGAGTTTGAATGTATCGGCCTCCTCCATCAAGGGGGTACATAAATATACCATTACCGCTTGGACGGATAAGGATACCATTGAAAAGGTGACCAAGCAGATTACCAAGAAAATAGATGTGCTGCAAGCCCATTATTTCACGGATGATGAAATCTATCAGCACGAGATTGCCCTTTATAAAATAACGACCCCTACGCTGGAAGAAAAACCGGAGGTGTCCAAAGTAATCCGTAAGTACAATGCCCGTATTGTGGAGGTGAATGCTGTATTTGCCATTGTTGAGAAGAATGGCATGAGTGAGGAAATAACCAATCTTTATGAGGAGTTGCGCCAGTTGGATTGCGTACTTCAGTTCGTCCGTTCGGGTCGCGTAGCCATTACGACCAGCTGCTTTGAGCGTGTCAATGAATATCTGGCGGACCGTGAAGCAAAATATCGTCAAAGTAAACACCAGGAATTATGATGAGCGAAAACAATAAGATAGGTACCTACAAGTTTGTTGCCGAACCGTTTCATGTCGACTTTACCGGACGGCTGACCATGGGAGTATTGGGCAACCATTTGTTGAATTGTGCGGGTTTCCATGCCAGCGACCGCGGTTTTGGCATCGCGACTCTAAACGAGGACAATTATACTTGGGTATTGTCCCGTCTGGCTGTCGAACTGGATGAAATGCCTTATCAGTACGAAGATTTCTCCATTCAGACTTGGGTGGAGAATGTCTATCGCCTTTTTACAGACCGTAATTTCGCTATCATCGATAAAGAGGGCAAGAAGATTGGGTACGCACGTTCCGTTTGGGCGATGATTAGCATGAATACCCGTAAGCCGGCAGATTTGCTGGCTCTTCATAGTGGCAGCATTGTAGATTATGTTTGCGATGAACCTTGCCCGATAGAAAAACCTTCGCGGATAAAGGTGGCCTCAAAGGAACCGGTTGCTACTTTGGTAGCCAAATACAGTGATATTGACATTAACGGGCATGTGAACAGCATCCGTTACATCGAGCATATCCTTGATTTGTTCCCGATAGAGATGTATAAGGAGAAGCGCATCCGTCGTTTTGAGATGGCATATGTAGCCGAAAGCTATTATGGGGATGAGTTGACTTTGTTCATGGATGATGCCGGTGAGGGCGTTTACGATGTGGAGGTGAAAAAGAATGGCAGCGAAGTGGTCTGTCGCTCTAAAGTGATGTTTACAGAGAAATAAATAAATTTATCAACGTTGGCGTAAGCCACAAATAAAAATTAAAACAAAAAATGGCACAATTGAATTTTGGCGGTGTTATTGAGAATGTAATGACCCGCGAAGAATTTCCTTTGGAAAAAGCACGTGAGATTTTGAAAGATGAAACAATTGCAGTAATCGGTTATGGCGTACAAGGCCCGGGCCAGGCTTGCAACTTGCGTGATAACGGTTTCAATGTGATTGTAGGACAACGTCCGGGCAAGACATACGAAAAGGCTGTGGCTGACGGATGGGTACCGGGTGAGACTTTGTTCGGCATCGAAGAGGCTTGTCAGAAAGGTACTATCATCATGTGTCTGTTGTCTGACGCAGCTGTAATGTCTGTATGGCCGACTATCAAACCTTATTTGACTCCCGGAAAGGCTCTTTACTTCTCTCATGGTTTTGCTATTACCTGGAACGACCGTACCGGCGTGGTTCCTCCTAAAGATATTGATGTTATTATGGTTGCTCCCAAAGGTTCCGGTACTTCACTTCGTACCATGTTCCTCGAGGGTCGTGGCTTGAACTCATCATATGCCGTCTATCAGGATGCTACGGGTAAGGCTTTTGACAAGACGATTGCACTGGGTATCGGCATCGGTTCGGGATATTTGTTCGAGACAACTTTCATCCGTGAAGCCACTTCCGACTTGACCGGTGAACGTGGTTCCTTGATGGGTGCTATCCAGGGATTACTGTTGGCTCAGTATGAGGTATTGCGCGAAAACGGCCATACTCCTTCTGAAGCATTCAATGAAACAGTGGAAGAGTTGACTCAATCTTTGATGCCATTGTTTGCCAAGAATGGTATGGACTGGATGTATGCCAACTGTTCTACTACGGCACAGCGTGGTGCGCTGGATTGGATGACCCCGTTCCATGATGCCATCAAGCCGGTTGTACAGAAATTGTATGCAAGTGTGAAGTCGGGCAACGAAGCCCAGATTTCTATCGACAGTAACTCCAAACCCGATTATCGTGAGAAGCTGAATGCAGAATTGAAAGCCTTGCGTGAAAGCGAAATGTGGCAGACAGCTGTTACAGTTCGTAAACTTCGTCCGGAAAACAATTAATCAGCTTTATATAAATAGGTGAAATACCCTCTTCGGTGTTACCGGAGGGGGTATTTCTTTATTATTGATTCCCTATATTTTGAATAAACTCCAATAGCTTCCGGTAAAAACCGTGATGTTTCAGCGTCTCTGCCTCTCCCAATATCACCAGCTTCATACGTGCCCGGGTGATGGCTACATTCATTCTCCTTAAATCATTCAGGAATCCTATCTGCCCTTCTTCGTTGGCACGGACAAGGCTGATGAAGATAACATCGCGCTCTTGCCCTTGGAAGCCATCCACCGTATTTACAGTGAACAAGCTGCGATAAGGCTTGAGTGAAGCGTCTGCCTTTATCTTGTTGCGGAGATATTGCACTTGTGCCTTGTAAGGGGAGATGATGCCGAAGTCTATTTTTTCTTCCAGAATGCGATTGCCACTGATACGGTTGATGTAGATTTTCAGTTCTGATAGGAGCAGGTCCGCTTCCGCCTTATTAATGCGCCCGAAAGTCTCTCCCACAAATTCTTCTTTGAAATCCATTTCGGAGGTGTCAATCCAGTGGATGGGGGTATCCCAGTCCAGGATGCCCCGGTAACGCACTTCGGAAGCGGCTTCCAACTCGCCATTATAAAACCATTGGGAAGGAAATTTCATGATTTCCTCGTGCATGCGGTATTGTACTTTCAGCAAAGAGACAACGGCAGGTTTGTTGGACACCACTTTCTCCATCAATGTTCGTTCCAGACCTCCACGGGCAGCTTCGTAGCATTTTATGGTGGGCGGAAGTTGGCAGTGGTCACCCGCCAATACCACGCGGTCTGCTTTTCGGATAGCTATCCAGCAGGCAGCTTCTAAGGCCTGGGCTGCTTCATCAATGAAAAGGGTGCCGAAACGGCGTCCGTTCAGCAGCCGGTGATTGCTGCTTACTAGCGTGGAGGCTATGACATGTGCCCCATCAAAAAGCTCTGCATTGATTTGTATTTCCAATGCGGTGGCGCGGTCGCGCAGGCGGCTCATACGGCTGCGTACTCCTTCGCGTTCGTCATAGCTGCCACGGCGGGCACGGCTGCCCAGTTCACGGAGATTTTTCCGGATGCTCCACAGCTCCGGATAAAGCGGATGGTTCTCGAAACGACGCTCGTAGGTAAAGGAAAGCATCTTGTCGTTGACACGGGTCGGATTGCCGATACGCAGGACATTGACGCCACGGTCCACAAGTTTTTCCGAAATCCAGTCGACGGCAGTATTGCTTTGGGCACATACCAGTACCTGCGGTTCCCGATGCAGGGTTTCATAGATGGCTTCCACTAAGGTGGTCGTTTTTCCGGTTCCCGGAGGACCATGTACAATGGCCACGTCGCGGGCACACAGCACTTTGTTTACAGCTGTCTCCTGCGTGGAGTTCAGCCAGGGAAACCGTACGGGGTAGAGCTCTCGGAAACCGGCTTTCGAGGTTCCCAGCAATATGTCCCGCAATTCGGCCAGGCGGTTGCCTTTGGAGCGTAACGTATCTTCCAAGGCTTCGAACATGGTCCGATAGGATGTTTCGTCGAAATAAAGTTGCACGCCGAGGTTGTCCGTTTCCTGCACTTCCATAACGGCACCGGCTTCGGGCATTATCGCTACCATCCGTGTCTCGTCGGCATAGCTTACGGTAGCGGTGAAGTTCATATAGGTTATTTTTCCATCGGCAGACTGGCGGAAAAAACATACGGGACGGCCGAACTCAAAATTATGTTCTATATCGGTATTTTCTGTGTGTGTAATTTCTATTACTAATTGATTCAGTGAATTATAGTAACTTCGTCCCGGAGTGGCAGGATACCAGCAAAGTCCCCGTTTCACTTTCCGGGCAATCCCCATGTTTTCGGTTTGGCGTTTGAATTCCTCTTTTTCGTATTCGTATTCCATGCGCAGCAAAAGTTGTTGCTGCTGGAGGTGAATAATAGGACTATTTGAATCTTGTTCCTTCATGGTTGCAAAGGTAATCATTCTTCACTTCCGACGGAAAAAATGCTTTATTTTGTTAAACTATTCAGCCTTTTTATTTGTTTATGATATTAATTTGTAATCTTTACAATAATGAAAAACTAAAAAATAGTGGTTATGGTATATGATTTAACGATGCTCAAAACGTTTTATGCCGCTTATTCGGAGAAGATAGAACGCGTACGGAACGTACTGCGGCGTCCGATGACTTTAGCAGAGAAAATTTTGTATGCTCATTTGTATGATGGGGATAAAGTGAAGAACTACAGACGGGGAGAAGACTATGTGAATTTCCGTCCCGACCGTGTGGCCATGCAGGATGCAACGGCTCAAATGGCCTTATTGCAATTTATGAATGCAGGCCGTGAGCAGGTTGCCGTGCCTTCCACTGTGCACTGTGACCATTTGATTCAAGCATATAAAGGTGCAAAAGAAGATGTTGCGACTGCTACGAAGACCAACGAGGAGGTCTATAATTTTCTCCGTGATGTTTCTTCCCGCTATGGCATAGGTTTTTGGCAGCCGGGAGCAGGCATTATTCACCAGGTGGTATTGGAGAACTACGCATTTCCGGGTGGAATGATGGTAGGCACGGACTCTCATACGCCCAATGCCGGAGGTTTGGGCATGGTGGCCATTGGTGTGGGTGGTGCCGATGCGGTGGATGTGATGACTGGCATGGAATGGGAATTGAAAATGCCGCGTCTGATAGGCGTACACTTGAAGGGTAAATTGAGTGGCTGGGTAGCTCCCAAAGATGTTATTCTGAAGTTGGCGGGTATTCTTACTGTAAAAGGGGGAACCAATGCCATCATTGAATATTTTGGACCGGGAACCGCTTCATTGTCTGCCACTGGAAAGGCTACCATCTGCAATATGGGGGCAGAGGTGGGGGCGACTACCTCCCTTTTCCCTTACGATGAGCGCATGGGTACTTATTTGAAGGCTACCGGACGTGAAGAAGTGGCAAAAATGGCTGCTTCCGTAGCTGCCGACCTTCGCGCCGACGACGAAGTGCTGGCAAATCCGGAAAAATATTACGACCGCATCATTGAAATAGACCTCTCGCTGTTGGAACCGTATATCAATGGGCCCTTTACGCCGGATGCAGCAACACCGATATCGAAATTTGCCGAGGTAGTGATAACCAATAACTATCCCCGCCGGATGGAAGTCGGCCTGATAGGGTCGTGTACCAATTCGTCCTATCAGGATTTGAGCCGCGCAGCCTCCCTTGCCCGGCAGGTAAAGGAAAAGAATTTGAAGGTTGCTTCTCCGCTGATTGTCAACCCCGGTTCGGAGCAGATACGTGCCACTGCTGAACGCGACGGCATGATTGCCGCTTTCGAAGATATTGGCGCAACGATAATGGCGAATGCCTGCGGACCTTGTATTGGCCAGTGGAAGCGCCATACTGATGACCCTGAACGAAAAAATTCCATCGTCACCTCTTTTAACCGTAATTTTGCCAAACGTGCCGATGGAAATCCCAACACTTTTGCTTACGTCGCTTCCCCGGAGATAACGATGGCGCTGACCATTGCCGGTGACCTTTGTTTCGACCCGTTGAGGGATACGCTGGTCAATGCCAAAGGAGAGGTTGTGAAACTGTCCGAACCGGTCGGTGAAGAACTGCCGGCACACGGGTTTATAGGAGGAAAGGAAGGATACATTGCTCCAGGCAAAGGACAGACGGAAATTACGGTCAATCCTCATTCACAGCGCTTGCAACTGCTGACTCCCTTCCCTGCCTGGGATGGCATGGACTTGCTGAATATGCCTTTATTGATTAAAGTGCAAGGGAAATGTACCACCGACCACATCTCTATGGCGGGGCCATGGCTCCGTTTCCGGGGACATTTGGAGAATATTTCGGACAATATGCTGATGGGGGCTGTCAATGCTTTCAATGGAGAGACGAACAAGGTTTGGAACCGCTCCACCAATACCTATGGAACAGTGTCAGGCACTGCGAAGCTGTATAAATCAGAAGGCATCCCTTCCATTGTCGTTGCCGAAGAGAATTATGGTGAAGGTTCCAGCCGTGAGCATGCTGCCATGGAACCACGCTTCCTGAATGTACGCGCCATTTTGGCGAAAAGCTTTGCCCGTATCCATGAGACGAATTTAAAGAAACAAGGCATGTTGGCGCTGACCTTTACGGATAAGGCCGATTATGACAAGATTCGGGAACGCGACTTGATTTCTGTCATGGGGTTGAAAGATTTTGCTCCGGGACGCACTTTGAAGGTGGTTCTTCATCACGAGGACGGGAGTAAAGAAAGTTTTGAAGTACAACATACGTATAACGAACAGCAGATCGCTTGGTTCCGGGCCGGTTCTGCACTTAATGCAAGATAGAATATGGAAAAAATTACTGTACCTTTTATTACCGGCGATGGGGTGGGAGCAGAAGTGACCCCATCCATGCAGGCTGTCGTGAATGCCGCTGTCAAGAAATCCTATGGTGACCGGCGTGGCATTGAATGGAAAGAAGTGCTGGCAGGAGAACGTGCCTTTCACGAAACCGGTTCCTGGTTGCCGGACGAAACCATGGAAGCCTTCCGCACCTATAAGGTGGGCATCAAAGGTCCTTTGACAACTCCCGTCGGCAGAGGTATCCGTTCCTTGAACGTAGCCTTGCGTCAGACGCTTGATTTGTATGTCTGCCAACGTCCGGTACGTTGGTATAAGGGCATTGTTTCTCCACTCAAAGAGCCGCAGAAGGTGGATATGTACGTATTCCGTGAGAATACCGAGGATATTTATGCAGGCATCGAATGGGAAGCCGGAACTCCGGAGGCTGAAAAGTTCTATCGTTTTCTCCATGATGACATGGGAGTGACAAAAGTCCGTTTTCCCGAAACCTCCTCGTTTGGCGTGAAGTCCGTTTCAAGAGAAGGAACAGAGCGCTTGGTGCGTGCCGCCTGCCAATACGCGCTTGAGCATCATATGCCTTCCGTGACCTTGGTACACAAAGGAAACATCATGAAATTTACGGAAGGCGGCTTCAAGAAGTGGGGGTACGAACTGGCAGAACGTGAGTTTGGTAAAGAGCTGGCAGAAGGGCGTCTGGTCATCAAGGACTGCATTGCCGATGCATTCTTGCAGAACACGTTGCTTATCCCCGAAGAATATTCCGTGATTGCCACGTTGAATCTGAACGGCGATTATGTGTCCGACCAACTGGCTGCCATGGTAGGCGGCATCGGCATTGCACCGGGTGCGAATATCAACTATAAAACGGGGCATGCCATTTTTGAGGCTACTCACGGGACGGCTCCGAACATTGCCGGGAAAGACATTGTGAATCCCTGTTCCATCATCCTTTCCGCTGTGATGATGCTTGAATATCTGGGTTGGAAGGAAGCAGCCTCTCTTATAGAGAACGCCTTGGAGCAAAGTTTCACAGAAGCCCGTGCTACTGCCGACTTGGCCCGTTTTATGCCGGGTGGCGTCTCGCTGTCCACTTCGGCTTTCACCCGGGAGATTGTAAGGAGAATAGAAAATGGGAATAACGAATAAAACGAAACGATTATGAAGAAGGAGTATCTGATTTACAAGCTTTCCGAAGATTTGAAGGAAGCTACCCGGATTGAGAATGAACTGTTCAGGAAGTTTGATGTGAAGCGCGGTTTGCGTAATGAGGACGGCACGGGAGTCTTGGTGGGGTTGACCAAAATAGGCAATGTGGTTGGCTATGAACGCATCCCCGGTGGAGGGCTGAAGCCTATTCCCGGCAAATTGTTCTACCGCGGTTATGATGTGGATGACTTGGCACACGCCATCATCAAAGAGAAGCGTTTCGGTTTTGAGGAAATTGCCTACTTGCTGCTTTCCGGCCGCCTGCCCGACAAGGAAGAACTCTCTTCTTTCCGTGAACTCATCAACGATAACATGCCGCTGGAGCAGAAGACCAAGATGAATATCATTGAACTTGAAGGAAACAACATTATGAACATCCTGGCGCGCAGCGTGCTCGAGATGTATCGTTTTGACCCGGATGCCGATGACACTTCCCGCGATAATCTGATGCGGCAGAGCATTGAGCTTATTTCGAAATTCCCAACCATCATTGCGTATGCCTATAACATGCTTCGCCATGCCACCCATGGCCGTTCACTGCATATCCGCCATCCGCAGGAAAACCTTTCCATTGCCGAGAATTTCCTCTATATGCTGAAGAAGGACTACACGGAGCTGGATGCCCGCACGCTCGACCTGCTGCTGGTTCTTCAGGCCGAGCACGGTGGTGGTAACAACTCCACTTTTACCGTACGTGTCACTTCTTCTACCGGGACGGATACTTACTCTTCGATAGCGGCAGGTATCGGTTCCTTGAAAGGGCCGCTTCATGGAGGTGCCAATATCCAGGTTGCCGATATGTTCCACCATCTGCAGGAAAACATTCAGGACTGGACGAATGTGGATGAGATTGATACTTACTTCACCCGCATGCTCAACAAGGAAGCCTATAACAAGACCGGCTTGATATATGGTATCGGACATGCCGTCTATACCATTTCCGACCCGCGCGCCATTCTGCTGAAAGAGCTTGCCCGCGACCTTGCCCGCGAAAAAGGGAAAGAACGCGAGTTCGCTTTCCTTGAACTGCTCGAGGAGCGCGCCATTGATGTGTTTGGCCGTGTGAAGAATAATGGCAAGACGGTTTCGAGTAATGTGGATTTCTATTCGGGCTTTGTCTACGAGATGATTGGACTGCCGCAGGAAATCTTCACGCCTTTGTTTGCTATGGCACGTATTGTCGGTTGGTGTGCACATCGCAATGAAGAATTGAACTTTGAAGGTAAGCGTATTATCCGTCCTGCCTATAAGAATGTTTTGGATGAGGTGACTTATGTGCCCATTAAGAAACGGTAAGGATTAGACTTGTATCTTTTAAATCGTTCCATCACGGGGAAAAAATCGTTCCACCATGGTGGAACGATTTTTTCTCCATGGTGGAATGAAATTTACTCCATGATGGAACGATTAGATTTTCGTATCTCTACTGCTTAATCTTCTCAGTAAAAAACACTGGTTTTTGCATGAAAAAACAATTATCCGGGGAAAACGATTTGTTTGTTGTGAGTTTTCTTTATCTTTGCTTCGCATAAATAAAGAACTATGAATCAGGAAACTTTTCAGATATTTCTGTGGGTAATGAGTGCTGTGGCATTGGTTGTCTTTATTGCACTCTATTTTGTCAAAGCGGGTTATGGCATGTTCCGTACTGCCTCGTGGGGAATCTCCATCAATAATAAACTGGCGTGGGTGCTTATGGAAGCGCCGGTATTCATCGTCATGTTTGGGTTGTGGGGGAAGAGTGGAGCGGGATTTGCCGTGCCGGTATATTTCTTCTTCCTGCTGTTTCAGTTGCACTATCTTCAGCGGGCCTTTATTTTTCCGTTCCTGCTGAAAGGTAAAAGCCGGATGCCGGTAGCTATTATGGCGATGGGTATCGTCTTCAACCTTTTGAACGGGATGATGCAGGCGGGCGGTTTGTTCTATTTCGCTCCCGAAGGCTTGTATGCCGATGGCTGGGCCTATTTGCTGAAACCTCATGCCTTGTTGGGAATCATTCTGTTTTTTGCAGGTATGTTCGTCAATTTGCATTCCGACTATGTGATACGTCATCTGCGCAGGCCAGGTGATACGAAGCATTATCTTCCCGGAAAAGGGCTTTACCGATACGTCACTTCTGCCAATTACTTCGGTGAACTGGTGGAATGGACGGGGTTTGCCATACTCACAGCTTCTCCCGCCGCCTGGGTGTTCGTCTGGTGGACGTTTGCCAACCTTGTTCCCCGTGCCGATGCCATTCACCGCCGTTATCGGGAGGAGTTTGGTGATGAGGCGGTAGGAAAGCGCAAACGCATCATTCCATTTCTTTATTAATGGAAAATGGAGAGTTGAAAATGGAAAATGAATAATTCATAACTTATAACTTATAACTCATAACTCATAACGATGGAATCCAAGTTATTCACCCCCGTCACTTTCGGACCGTTGACTTTGCGTAACCGTACCATCCGTTCGGCTGCTTTCGAGAGCATGTGTCCCGGAAACGCTCCGTCGGACATGTTGCTCGACTATCATCGGTCGGTAGCGGCGGGCGGTATAGGTATGACTACTGTTGCTTATGCGGCAGTTACTCAGAGCGGCTTGTCTTTTGACCGCCAGTTGTGGATGCGTCCTGAGATTATCCCCGGACTCCGTAGGCTGACTGATGCCATACATGCGGAGGGGGCTGCGGCAGGCATCCAGTTGGGACACTGTGGCAATATGTCCCATAAGAGTATTTGCGGTTGTATGCCTGTCGGCGCATCTTCCGGTTTCAATCTTTATTCTCCTACTTTTGTGCGCGGACTTCGTGCCGATGAGCTGCCGGAGATGGCGCGCGCTTATGGACGTTCGGTGAATCTGGCACGGGAGGCCGGATTTGATTCTGTAGAGATTCATGCAGGGCATGGCTATCTCATCAGCCAGTTCTTGTCCCCGTCCACCAACCATCGGAAAGACGAGTTCGGAGGCTCGTTGCAGAACCGTATGCGTTTTATGGATATGGTGATGGAAGAAGTGATGAAGGCTGCCGGCAGTGATACGGCTGTGCTGGTGAAGATGAACATGCGTGACGGTTTCCGTGGAGGGATGGAACTGGATGAGACGATGCAGGTGGCCCGGAGGCTGGAGCAGTCGGGAGCACATGCGCTGGTCTTGAGCGGTGGGTTCGTCAGTAAGGCGCCGATGTATGTCATGCGGGGCGAAATGCCTATCCGCAGCATGACGCATTACATGACCTGCTGGTGGTTGAAATACGGTGTACGCATGGTAGGCAAATGGATGATACCGAGCGTACCGTTTAAGGAAGCCTATTTCCTGGAAGATGCCTTGAAATTCCGTGCCGCCTTGAAGATACCGTTGGTTTATGTGGGTGGCCTGGTTTCCAGGGACAAGATAGATGAGGTGCTGGATGACGGTTTCGAGGCTGTGCAAATGGCACGTGCTCTGCTCAATGAGCCGGGGTTCGTCAACCGCATGCGTGCCGAAGAGAATGCACGTTGCAACTGCCGGCATAGTAATTATTGCATTGCCCGGATGTATTCCATCGAGATGGTATGCCATCAGCATTTGAAGGAGGAGCTTCCACCTTGTCTGAAAAAGGAGATAGAGAAAATCGAAGCGAAAGGCTGATTTTTAGTTTTTAATTTTCAATTTTTAATTATTAAAGTGAATTTAGCTGTTATAACTGGGGCAGACGGTGGCATGGGCATGGAAATTACCCGCGCAGTGGCAACTGCCGGCTATCAGGTCATCATGGCATGCCGTGACCCCCAAGCTGCCGAACCCAAGCGGCAACTGCTGATGCGTGAAACCGGTAATCCGCGTATTGAGACTGCTCCCATTGATTTGGCATCTCTGGCTTCAGTGGCCGCATTTGCAGAGCATCTGTTGAAGCGGAGAGAGCCGTTGGCGTTGCTGATGAACAATGCCGGAACCATGGAAACGGAACGCCGCATTACCGAAGACGGACTGGAACGGACGGTGAGTGTCAATTATGTAGGGCCTTACCTGCTGACCCGCAAGCTGCTGCCATTGATGGGAGAGGGGAGCCGTATTGTGAATATGGTATCTTGTACGTATGCCATCGGTCATCTTGACTTTCCGGATTTTTTCCTCCGGGGAAGAAGGGGGGACTTTTGGCGCATTCCTATATATAGCAACACGAAGCTGGCATTGACTCTGTTCACCATCGACTTGGCCAGTCGCGTCAAACACAAAGGTATTGTTGTGAATGCGGCCGACCCGGGGATTGTGTCTACCAATATCATCACCATGCATATGTGGTTTGACCCGCTGACAGATATACTTTTCAGGCCTTTTATCCGTACTCCCCGTAAGGGAGCTGCAACGGCTGTCGGCTTATTGCTGGATGAGGATGCCGGTAAACGTACGGGGACATTGAATGCCAGTTGCCGTCCCAAGTCTCTTTCGGAGAAGTACACCCGGCATGTACAGATGGAAGAACTGTGGGAGAGGACGGAAAGTATAGTGAAAAAATGGTTGTAAAAAACAGAGAAGGCGCATATGTCGCCTTCTCTGTTTATGGGGTATCTGAACAGTCTGTCATTAGATAGACAGTTCTCTCAATACATTTACAAGGTCTTTCTTGATGGGTTTGTCATTCTTGATGGCCTTCGTGAAGGGAACGTATACCACTTCATCGTGGTCAATGCCTATCATGACATTGCGCTGTCCTTCCATGATGGCGTCGATGGCGGCTGCGCCCAGACGGCTGGCAAGGATACGGTCGTGTGCCGTAGGGCTACCACCGCGTTGCAAGTGACCGAGGATGGTTACGCGTACGTCATATTGGGGGTATTCGTTCTTTACACGCTCTGCATAGTGCATTGCACCGCCGGTCAGTTCACTCTCGGCTACCAGTACGATACTGCTGTTCTTGGATTTCCGGAAACCGTTCTTGATGAATTCTTCCAGTTGGTCCACTTCCGTACTGAATTCCGGGATAATGGCTGCTTCTGCTCCGGAGGCGATGGCGCCGTTCAGAGCGAGGAAACCGGCATCGCGTCCCATGACTTCTACGAAAAACAAGCGCTCATGGGAAGTGGCTGTATCACGGATTTTGTCCACAGCATCCAGAATCGTGTTCAGCGCGGTGTCGTAGCCGATAGTGGTATCTGTTCCATAAAGGTCATTGTCGATAGTTCCCGGCAGCCCGATACAAGGCACGTCAAACTCTTGTGCAAAGATACGAGCACCGGTCAGCGAACCGTCGCCTCCGATAATCACTAAGGCGTCAATGCCTTCTTTCTTCATGTTGTCGTAAGCAATCTGGCGGCCCTCGGGAGTCGTGAACTCTTTGCAGCGGGCTGTCTTCAGGATTGTACCACCCAGCTGGATGATGTTGCTGACATTTTGGCTTTTGAATTCTTTGATTTCGCCGGTTACCAGACCTTTGTAACCTCTATATATACCTTTAACTGAAAGTCCGTTGTAAATAGCCGAACGTGTCACGGCACGTATGGCTGCGTTCATTCCCGGAGCATCACCTCCTGATGTCAAGATACCAATGCACTTAACTGTTCCCATAACAATCTTTTTGTTTAGTATTAATAATCATGATGAAAAATAGATTTGGACTATTTTTTCATGCCGCAAAGATAGTAAAAAGCTGAGGCGGTGACTAATAAATTACGTTAATTTGCTGTTCCAAAAGGATGACAAACTGTTATTTAAGTTTTGACTTTATGGCTTCTGAAATTTCTTCCATCAGCCATTTGGGGGTGGAAGTGGCTCCGCAGACACCGATGGAATTGGCACCGGCTAACAGAGAACTATCTATTTCTTCGGCACTGTCTATCAAATGTGAATTGGCATTGACTTTTTTACACTCACTGAACAGCATCTTGCCGTTAGAGCTTTTTTTGCCGCTGACAAAGAATATTAAATCATGGGAAGCTGCAAATTTCCGGATATTAGGTATCCGGTTTGCTACTTGTCGGCAGATAGTGTCATAGGACTCGAAAGTGACTTTCGGTGAGATATGTCCCTCTATGTATTTCACAATGTTTTGAAATCCGTCCAGAGACTTTGTGGTCTGGGAGTAGAGACGGATGTCTTTGCTGAAATCCAGTTTCCTTGCCTCTTCCTGCTTTTCGATGACGATGGCCTTTCCGGTGGTTTGTCCTACCAGACCCAGTACTTCGGCGTGTCCATTTTTGCCATAGATGACAATTTGCTTGTCGCGGTTGTCTTCCTGGACGTACTCTTGCTTAATCTTCTTTTGCAGGCGGAGTACGACCGGGCAGGTTGCGTCAATGATTTCTATATTGTTGCGGCGGGCAATGTCATAAGTTTCAGGGGGCTCTCCATGAGCACGCAGCAGCACTTTGGCGTTGTGGAGGTGGTTGAATTCCTCATGGTTGATGGTAATCAGCCCCATTGCCTTCAGGCGTTCCACTTCACGGCTGTTGTGCACGATGTCTCCCAGACAATAGAGGGTTCCTCCTTTCGCCAGTTCCTCTTCTGCCTTGTTTATTGCGGTGACAACTCCGAAACAGAAGCCGGAGCCTTCGTCTATTTCTACTTTTGCCATATCCGGTTCAGTTCTTCTCCTTTATAACCCGTTCGAATTGTTCCGCCAGCCATTCCTTTTGTTGGGAAATGCTCAGGTGGCTGTTGTCCAACAATAAAGCGTCAGAAGCTTTGCGCAGCGGACTTACATCCCGGTTTTGGTCAATATAGTCCCGTTGTTTCACATTTTCCAGAATTTCGTCAAAGCTGGCTTCTTCCCCTTTGGCCTTTAGTTCGTCATAGCGGCGTTGTGCCCGTATCTCGGGGGTGGCGGTTACAAAAATTTTCAGCTCGGCATCCGGAAAAACGGTAGTGCCGATGTCGCGCCCATCCATAACGATACCCTTGGCCTTGCCCATCTCTTGTTGCTGTGCCACCATAGCTTCGCGTACGAAATCCAATGTTGCAATGGGGCTGACACGTGAAGATACTTCCATGGTACGGATTTTGTTTTCTACATTTACTCCGTTCAGGTAGGTATCTGGGCGTCCGGTTTCGGGGTTCAGGCGGAAAGAAATATGTATATCCTTTATTAGACTTTTCAGTTTTTCGGCATCTATGCGGTCACCCTGGAAAATACCATTCTCTATACTATATAATGTTACTGCCCGATACATGGCACCACTATCTATATATATGTAACCGATTTCGCGGGCGAGGTCTTTGGCCATAGTGCTTTTCCCGCAAGAGGAAAAACCGTCGATTGCTATTGTTATCTTTTTCATGACTTTTATGCTATAGTTATATAGGTATAACACCTGCAAAACAGAAAATTTCAATATTTCATTTAAAATTCTTGCCAAAGATACGGTATTTTTAAAATATCTCGTTACATTTGTGGCACAAAAGCACATGAAGGTTTTTGAAGGATTAAAAAAATGAAAATGGAGCGCCTATTGTGTAAAAAAAAACAGCAGAGCGTGAACATTCTTGGGAAAAGTGCTATATTTGCCCCAAATGAGAAACACTAAAATTATATTATAAATTATGGAAATTAAGAAATCACCTAAGGCAGACCTGGAGAGTAAGAAGTCGACTTGGCTGCTTGTCGGTTATGTAATCGTGCTCGCTTTCATGTTTGTTGCGTTCGAGTGGACAAAGCGTGACATCAAGATTGACACGAGCCAGGCTATTACCGACGTATTTTTTGAAGAGGAAATCATCCCTATTACAGAACAGCCGGAGCAGGTTACTCCTCCGCCTCCCGAAGCCCCTTCAATTGCAGAGACGTTGACTATCGTTGAAGACGATGCTGACGTGGAAGAAACGGCCATTGTATCTTCTGAAGAATTGAACCAGGCAGTGGAAATCAAATATGTTCCCGTAGCAGTGGAAGAGGAAGAACCGGAAGAACAGACTATTTTTGAGGTGGTAGAACAGATGCCTGAGTTCCCGAATGGTGGTATGGCTGGTTTGATGCAGTATTTGAGCAAGAATATTAAATATCCTACTATTGCACAGGAAAACGGAACTCAAGGCCGTGTAACTGTACAGTTCGTGGTTAATAAGGACGGTAGTATCGTAGATGCTAAAGTTCTGAGAGGCGTTGACCCGTATTTGGACAAAGAAGCTGTCCGCGTGATTATGGGCATGCCGAAGTGGAAACCCGGTATGCAGCGTGGTAAACCCGTTCGTGTTAAGTATACCGTGCCTGTAATGTTTAGATTGCAGTAATAAAATATCTATAAGTGGGAGAGGCTGCCGGAATGCAGCCTCTTTTCATTATCCGCTATTCCCTAAATTCTGAAAATGCCATGTTTACAGCTTCCGAGCTTTTAGAAAGAATAAATTCTCATATTGCAGAATTGCAGTTTACCCGTACTCCTCAAGGTTTATATGCTCCCGTTACCTATGTGTTGTCCATGGGCGGAAAAAGAATCCGTCCGGTATTGATGTTGATGGCCTACAATCTGTATCAGGAGGATATTACCCGTATTTTTAACCCTGCAACGGGGATTGAAGTGTATCATAATTATACTCTTTTGCATGACGACTTGATGGACCGTGCAGACCGTCGCCGTGGTAAGGAGACGGTACATAAAGTTTGGGATGACAATGCTGCCATCCTTTCGGGGGATGCAATGCTTGTATTAGCTTATCAGTTTATGGCTCAATGCCCGGTTGAACACCTGAAAGAGGTGATGGATATATTTAGCCTGACTGCACTGGAAATCTGTGAAGGACAGCAGCTGGATATGGAGTTTGAACATCGGAAGGATGTGAAGGCAGAGGAGTATCTGGAAATGATTCGTCTGAAAACTTCGGTATTGTTGGCTGCAAGCTTGAAGATTGGCGCTCTTTTGGGAGGGGCTTCTTCTGAAGATGCGGAGCAGTTGTATGATTTTGGCATGAACTTGGGTGTCGCTTTTCAGTTGAAAGATGATTTCCTGGATGTTTATGGCGATGCTGCCGTCTTTGGAAAGAATATTGGAGGTGATATTCTGTGCAATAAAAAGACCTACATGTTGATAAAGGCTTTTGAACATGCGGATGAGGAGCAGTTGACCCGCTTGAATGCTTGGGTGGATGCTGTTGCATTCAACCCGGAGGAGAAAGTTGCTGCGGTGACGGAACTGTATAACCGGATTGGCGTCAAGGAACTGTGTGAGAAAAAGATGGAAGAGTATTGTGAACGCGCAATGGAAAGTCTGTTGGCGGTGAAGGTGGCAGATGAAAAGAAAGAGGAATTGAAGAACCTGATGGCTAACCTGATGCATCGGGAAGTATAACTTTAAATCCGGGAGAAAATGCCTTATAGAAGATTGCCTAATACAGATCAAGCGAGAATACGGGCGCTGAAAGCAGTGGTCGTCAAGGGTGATATATGTAATGTGTATGATTTGGCCGTATCTTTGAAGGCGTTGACTGATGCGCGGAATTTTCTTACAAAGTTTGAAGCTGCGCAAGCTTATTATGCCGACTGTTTTGAGCGGCAGGCTCGGGCGGGACGTAAGCATCAGGCTAATGTAAAGACTGCCCGTCTGTATATTTCTCATTTTATCCAGGTGTTGAATTTAGCTGTCATCCGTTCTGAAGTGCGTATTGCTCATAAGGAATATTACGGTTTGGACACAAGCAACAATAATGTGCCTGATTTATCGACAGAGCCTGCCTTGGCAGAGTGGGGGCGTAAAATCGTGGATGGGGAAAACAAACGTATATCCCAGGGAGGAATTCCCATTTATAACCCTACGATTGCAAAAGTGAGGGTGCATTATGATATTTTCATGGATAGTTATGAGAAGCAAAAGAATCTTCAATCTTTGACAGCCCGCAGTTTGGACACCTTGGCTTCGATGCGTGCAGAGGCGGATGGTTTGATTTTGGATATATGGAACCAGGTTGAAAAGAAATTCGAGGAGGTCACTCCCAATGAGAAACGTTTGGATTTATGCCGTGATTATGGAATAATCTATTATTACCGTACCGGTGAGAAACGCAAAGAGTAAGTTGAAGAATGAGATTGATTGATTCACATTCCCATCTTTTTTTAGAAGAGTTTGCAGAGGATTTGCCTCAAGTGATGGCTCGTGCCCGTGAGGCAGGAGTCACGCATATTTTTATGCCCAATATCGATAGTACCACCATAGGACCTATGCTTCGGGTGTGCCGTGAATATAAAGGGTATTGCTATCCGATGATTGGATTGCACCCTACCTCTGTGGATGCGGATTATGAAAAGGAGTTGGAAATAGTGGCCCGGGAGCTGGCTTCACCGAATGAATTTGTTGCGGTTGGCGAGATTGGTATGGACTTGTATTGGGATAAGACTTTTCTTAGAGAGCAGCAAAGGGTGTTGGACAAGCAGATTGAGTGGGCTTTGGAATACGGTTTGCCGGTAGTGCTGCATTGTAGGGAAGCGTTCGACCATATATATAATGTGTTGAAACCCTATCAGCAGACTCCTTTGAAAGGAATTTTCCATAGTTTTACGGGAACCTCGGAAGAGGCCTGCAGGATTATGGAATTTGCGGATTTCATGATAGGAATAAATGGTGTGGTGACTTTCAAGAAATCAACTTTACCCGAAGTCTTGAAGAATATTCCTTTGGAACGCATCGTGCTGGAAACCGATTCCCCTTATCTGACTCCGGTTCCCAATCGAGGCAAGAGGAACGAAAGCGCATATGTTAAGGATACTTTGGTAAAGGTGGCCGGAATCTATGGGAACTCTCCTGAAAAGGTGGCCCAGGTTACTTCTGATAACGCTTTAAAAGTGTTCGGAATGCTCAAATAAGTTCTTTAAGATTTTAAAGTTTATTAATTTTGAGATTTTATTTAATATAAAACGGGGAGAATGAGGCAGAACAACAAAAAAAAGAATACATTTGTAGCTGAAAACGCTGGTGGTTCGCATTTTTTTTGTAATTTGCACCCGATTTCAGAAAAGGCGTCTATTGGAGAGATGCTCGAGTGGTTGAAGAGGCACGCCTGGAAAGCGTGTATACCCCTAAAGGGTATCCGGGGTTCGAATCCCCGTCTCTCCGCAGTGTGATAAAATGGAGATAAAACAACAAATTATAATAAATAAATTAATTAATTAATCTTAAAAATTAGACACACAATGAAAAAGTTATTTGCAATTGTTGCTGTGATGGGAGTCTTAACATTTGGCTCAACTCAACTTGCTCAGGCTCAAGATGCTCCTGCAGCTGAACAAACTGAACAAGCAGCTGTAGCACCTGCTGCTGACGCTGCTGCTCCTGCCGCAATGGAAGCTGCAGAAGGTGGTATCCACAAAGAACTCAAAACTAAGTTTATTGAAGGTACTGCATCTTTCATGAGTTTGGTAGCTATCGCATTGGTTATCGGTCTTGCATTTTGTATTGAACGTATCATTTATTTGAGCTTGGCTGAAATCAACACAAAGAAATTCTTGGCTGCTATTGAAGCTGCTTTGGAAAAAGGTGACGTTGAAGCTGCTAAAGACATCGCACGTAACACTAGAGGTCCTATCGCTTCTATCTACTATCAAGGTCTGATGAGAATTGACCAAGGTATCGACGTAGTAGAAAAGTCAGTAGTTTCTTACGGTGGTGTACAAGCTGGTTACCTGGAAAAAGGTTGCTCTTGGATTACACTGTTCATCGCTATGGCTCCGTCTTTGGGATTCTTGGGTACTGTAATCGGTATGGTGCAGGCATTTGATAAGATCCAGCAGGTAGGTGATATCTCTCCGACGGTTGTAGCAGGTGGTATGAAGGTTGCCTTGATTACAACTATCTTCGGTTTGATCGTTGCCTTGATTCTGCAGGTATTCTATAACTACATCCTGGCTAAGATTGAAGCTTTGACCAGCGAAATGGAAGATTCTTCTATCTCTCTGTTGGATATGGTTATCAAATATGACTTGAAATACAAAAAATAATTAAGATGGCTAAGTTATCATATAAAGTATCATACTATGCACTGTATGTCATGTTCGCTATCATCTTGGTAGTGTTGGGCATGTTCTTCTTCGGTGGAGATGCTCAGGGCGATGCAGTGTTGGCAAGCGTTGACGCAGAAATGTGGCAACCGGCTCATACAGACGCATTGATTTATTTGATGTACATTCTGTTCTTTGTAGCTATTATTGCTACCGTGGTTGGTGTTTTGTTCCAATTTGGAGCTGCACTGAAAGACAATCCGGGAGCAGCGTTGAAATCTTTGATTGGTTTGGTTATATTGGTTGCAGTTGTTGTTATTTCTTGGACTATGGGTAGTGAAGAACCACTTGTTATTCCGGGTTATAGCGGAACTGAGAACGTACCTTTCTGGTTGAAGCTTACTGACATGTTCCTTTATTCTATCTATATCTTGTTTGCTGGTACAGTCTTGGCAATCATTTTTAGTAGCATTAAGAAAAAATTATCATAATCAATTGAGGTAACTCAATTTAAAGATATAATTACAATGGCTAAAAAGAAAAGAGAAGTTCCTGAAATTAACTCAAGTTCTACTGCGGACATCGCTTTCTTGTTGCTGATTTTCTTCTTGATTACAACATCTATGGATACCGACCGTGGTTTGGCAAGACGTTTGCCGCCTCCACCGGAAAAGGACCAGAAGTTGGACGATGCAAAGAAGAAGGAACGCAACGTATTGCAAGTCTTCTTGAACATGCAGGACCAGTTAATGTGCGGGAATGATTATATTACTGTTGACCAATTGCGTGCAAAAGCAAAAGAATTTATTGCCAATCCGTATAACGAAGATACAAAACCGGAAAAGATTTCTAAGAATGTTCCTTTCTTCGGTACAGTACAAGTGACGGAAGGCCATGTGATTTCTTTGCGTTGTGACCGTGGTTCTTCATACAAAGCATATATGTCTGTACAGAATGAGTTGGTAGCAGCTTATAACGAGTTGCGTGATGAATTGGCTCAGGAAAAGTGGCAGAAGAATTATATGGAGTTGGATCAAGAACAACAAGATGCAATTCGTGAAATTTATTCTCAGAAGATTTCTGAGGCAGAACCTAAAAAGTACGGAGAAAAGAAGTAATGGGAAAATTTAATAAGACTGGTAAACGTGGAATGCCGGCGTTGAACACTTCTTCTCTGCCTGACCTTATCTTCACCTTGTTGTTCTTCTTCATGATTGTAACAACGATGCGTGAGGTAACATTGAAGGTTGAGTTTAAGGTTCCGCAAGCTACAGAATTGGAGAAACTTGAAAAGAAGTCTTTGGTTACGTTTATCTATGTAGGAAAACCTACTGCCGAATTTCGTAAGAAGTTAGGTAATGAGAGCCGTATCCAGTTGAACGACAGCTATGCTGAAGTTGCTGAAATTCAAGATTACATTATTGGTGAACGTGCCAGTATGAAGGAAGAAGATCAGCCGCAGATGACAGTGTCTTTGAAAGTTGACCAAGATACGAAAATGGGTATCGTAACAGATATCAAAGAAGCGCTTCGTAAGGCTTATGCTTTGAAGATTAACTATTCTGCGCAACCGCGTCAGTAAAAGTTAGTTTAATGATATAATAAAGGTCGTTTCATTTGTTGAAACGACCTTTATTGTTTTAAGTATATTGGGTTTTTAAGATTTCACATTATATACTTCGCGGTAGATGTGTTCCTTTACAGAGTCAAAATCCTTTCCACATTCTATATCTCCATAGGCCATGATGAGCATAGGCAGGTAGTTGTCGCCTGTTTTATAGGGTGGTTGTTGGTAGGGCTTTTCCCATAAGGAGAATCCTTGCCGTTGATAGAAGTTAATGCGGCGTTTAGCCATTTCTTCTTCGGGTATTTCCACTTCCAAGACGATGGGATGTTTTAAGAGTTGGCATAAATGGTTTAGTACGCTCTTTCCATATCCGCCGTTACGCTGTGCGGGGTCAATGGCAAAATGCTCTATATAGTAAAAATGTCCGAAATCCCAGTAAGTGATGAGACCTACCGGGGTGTTGTTATGGAAGATGATATTGTTATAGAAGTGCGTTTTGGTATCTGTATACTTGCGCAATTCCTCCAGTTCCCGGTACTCCTCTGAAGGGAACGATTGAGTCATTAATTTCTCCATGTAGCTGTACAAGTCTGTGTCAGCTGTTGTAATACGTTGAAGTCTGATCATAAGTTCTTTTAGTTTAGTTTGTTTTTATTCAGTATAAAATTCAATGACGCGGCAGATGGCCCGTTGGCAGACCGGGCAGAAAGTAGGGTATTCATTGGTGCGCATGCGGCAATTGTCTGCCGGACGGTAGATGCCTTTGGCAGAATAGCCAGCTCCTTCATATACGCCTACGGGATATGTTCCACTTTCAGAAGAGGGAGTAGGAACGGGAGTTCCTTGAGCAAGCATATCTTTCCATTTGGAAGTGAAATCGATTCTTGTGCTGATGTTCTGTTCCCAGGGTTCCACATCTAGTGGATAGGTATCTGTCATCACGTCATTGTCGTAGAAGTATTCATCGGCCAGTCCGCCAAAGCTATGCCCGAACTCATGTACCACAACGGGGCGGAACATGGGATGGTGGGCGGTAGTAAGGGTATAGGAATTATAGATTCCACCGCCTCCGTATTCTTCCGTATTGGCAAGGATGATGATGTGTTCATACGGTATTCCCGCCAGCGCATCGTGTATGGATTTGACACGGGAGGTTGTCAGATACCGGTCTGAATAGAATGTGCTGAAATGAGAGCTGAATGCTGTCCGTTTCCATTCTCCGAGGCGTGGTACGCTTACTCCGCTGTCTTCGGAGGGGCTGGCCACTGCTACAATGTTGAAGTGCTTTTTCATGGACCGGAAGGGTTCGTGGGCAAACAGACTTTCGCAGGCAATGGCTGCGTCTTCGTAGAATACCGGCATCTCTTCGGGAGTATATCCTTCTGCAAGGATGGCTACGTCGATGCATTTGGCCGTATTGCCGCTTTGCAGCAGATATTTATGTGGTGTGATGTGGGCAGTACCTTTCTGATGTATCAGGATGTCGTCGGGACTGACCGTATGTTTCATGCTTGCCCGTACATTTCTACGCGGGTCGAGAAGTGTTATTTCTATTTCTGCAGGACGGAGGGGATAGGGAAGGAGAAAGGTGTTTTCGAATCCTTTGGTCACCGCTTTGGCTTCATCCGTTTCCAGCCACTCCTGGAAGAGCGAAGAAAAGGATGTTTTGTAGATTACGCTGCCATTGGCTGCATCTCGCATAATGATTTGTCCGTTTCCTTGCAGGGGCAACTCAGATAAATGATGCTTCCTTCCTGCCCAAGAGGGGAGACAAGACAATCCGTCCAGGCATATCTCTTGTTTGGCTGCATTTCCGGTAAAGATATAGTCGACACGCAGGGTTTTATCTGCAAAATAATCTGCAAAACTTTGGGCATGCAAGGATATTGCTGCCATCAGGCATAATAGGAATAAGGAATACTTTTTCATAACGGTTCATTATTATTGCTACTACAAAGATAATATCTTTAAAGCTCATCTGCAATTTTCCGGTCGTGCGAGATGGAATTTTGCATATGCACTTTGAAATGCCTGATATGCGGTATTATTCTTTTTTTTGTAAGAAAAGTTATAAACCGTATTTTTATTGGCGAAAAAATAGCTAACTTTGCATGTTGCCGTATAGATATGCGGGAGATATAGTAATTTATTAATCATTAGAATTTGAAATGGGACATCATCAGTTGGATACTTTAGACGAACAGATTTTAAAACTTATAGCCGATAATGCACGCATTCCTTTCCTTGAAGTGGCTAGAGCTTGTAATGTATCGGGAGCAGCCATTCATCAGCGCATTCAAAAGCTGACAAACTTAGGTATATTGAAAGGTTCTGAATATGTGATTGATCCGGAGAAGATAGGATATGAAACATGCGCCTATATCGGTATCTATCTAAAGGATCCTGCTTCTTTTGATGCTGTAACGAGAGCATTGGAAGCTATTCCCGAGATTGTGGAATGCCATTTTACAACGGGCAAGTATGATATGTTCATAAAGCTTTATGCCCGCAACAACCATCATTTGCTGAGCATCATACATGATAAGTTGCAGCCGCTGGGACTGGCGCGTACGGAAACCTTGATTTCTTTCCACGAAGCCATCAAGCGGCAGATGCCTATAACGGTAGAAGAAGAGGAAGATTAATTTTACCGGTGGATATAATCGACGAATGCATAAGGGCAGGGATGCTTCTCATCTGCGGGATGGGACTCCCTGCTTTTTTCTTGCCATACAGTCGGAGCGACTTCGGGAAAGTAGGCGTCCACCTGAGGGGCTTCTGCATCCACTTCGGTCAGGCAGAGGGTATCTGCAAAGGGGAGTGCCTGGCGATAAACGCTTGCACCGCCGATGATGTAGACGTGTTCGTCGGGCTGGCAACTGCTTAGTGCTTCTTCCAATGAGGGAAAAACTTCTGTACCGGGACAGATCAAATCTTTTTGAGTGGACAGAACAACGTTGCGGCGGTTGGGAAGCGCACCTTTGGGGAGAGATTCAAAAGTCTTTCGGCCCATGATGATGGTATTTCCCGTGGTGAGGGCTTTGAAACGCTTCAAATCATTGGGAAGCCAGAATAACAACCGGTTCTGATAGCCGATACCTCTCTTTCTGTCTACTGCAGCAATAATACTAATCATATGTGTGTAAAATTCTTTTCTCTTTCTATCTTTTTATTGTAGGATTTATACTGACACTTTTCCTGCAATATGCGGATGCGGGTTATAGTTGACCAACTCAAAATCCTCGAACTTGAAGTCGAAGATGTTTTTCACATCCGGATTGATTCTCATCTGCGGCAAATCCCGCGGTTCACGAGATAGTTGGAGTTTTACCTGCTCCAAATGGTTCAGATAGATGTGAGCATCTCCTAAGGTATGGATGAAATCTCCGGCTTTCAGTCCGGTGACTTGCGCCATCATCTGCAGGAGCAGGGCATAGGAAGCAATGTTGAAGGGCACTCCTAAAAAAATGTCCGCACTACGCTGGTACAGTTGCAGGCTCAGCCGTCCGTTGGCGACATAGAACTGGAAGAAAGCGTGGCAGGGAGGGAGGTTCATGTTGTCCAAATCGCCTACATTCCATGCGCTGACTATAATCCGGCGTGAGTCGGGATTGTGCTTGATGGTTTCTACAGCTTCGCTGATTTGGTCGATGAATCCACCTTTATAGTTCGGCCAGGAGCGCCATTGATACCCGTAGATATGTCCCAGGTCACCGTTTTCGTCCGCCCATTCGTTCCAGATGCGTACACCGTTGTCCTGAAGATATTTCACATTGGTGTCTCCTTGGAGGAACCATAGCAGTTCGTATATGATTGATTTCAGATGCAGCTTCTTGGTAGTAAGGCAGGGGAAGCCTTCATCCATGTTGAAACGCATCTGGTGGCCGAATACGCTGATGGTGCCGGTACCCGTACGGTCGCTTTTCTCTACGCCTTCGGTCAGTACGCGGTTCAGCAGGTCTAAATATTGTTTCATGATGTAATGCTCTGTTTTTATCCGAACGCAAAGGTAGGAGAATTAATTATTAATTAATAATTAATAATTAAAAATTAGAGGAAGGGGGTCATCAAGTTTCCCACCCAGCCTACGAATTTCTTCCATCCGGAACGCTTTTTCCAGACTTCGGGAGTGAGTAGCGTACTGTTTTGCACGTCCCGTTCGAACATGGCATTCAGCTCATTGGTGGTCTTGGGGTCGAAGATGAAAGCGTTTGTCTCGTAGTCATAGCGCAGGCTGCGGCTGTTGAGATTGGCAGTACCCACCGTGCAGAAAGTGCTGTCTACCATCATTATCTTGGAATGGTGGAAGCCGCCGTTGAAGAGATATATCTTGGCTCCTTTCTTCATCAGCTTGTGTGCTATGTAGAATGAGGCATCCGGAGTAAAGGCTATGTCCGACACGGCAGGTATCATGATTTCCACTTCAGTACCTTTTTTCAGTGCGTTCTTGATTGCCTTGCGGATTGATTTGGTCGGAACGAAATAAGGATTCACGATTCGGATGCTCTTCTGTGCGGCTTGTATGGAAGCTGCATAGGCATGGCTGATGGAGCGTGGTGTTTCGCGTGGCGTGCGGTCCACGATGGCTATTTCTTCGGCAATACTGTCGGGCAGTTGCGGAGTGTCCGGAAAATAGGCGGGACCTCCAACGTGTTGTCCCGTCTCCCGGTTCCACATGGTCAGGAAGATGCCTTGCAGATAGCGCACGGCATCTCCTTCAAGATGTATGTGCATATCGTGCCATTTACCGATTTTAGGTAATCCGTTGATGTAGTAGTCGGCAATGTTCATGCCGCCGGTATAACCTATCTTTCCGTCAATCACTACTATTTTCCGATGGTCGCGGTGTATGGCATGATTCACCCAGGGAAAAGTGATAGGATCGAACTTAACGATTTCGATGCCTTGGGCGCGGATGGATTTCAGATGGCGTTCTTTCAATGGTTGGTTGTTGGACCAGTTGCCGAAGGCATCGAACATGGCGCGGACTTCAACTCCCTCCTTGACTTTCTCTGCCAGAAGGCTGAACAAGGCATTGGCTATGGAGTCGTTGCGGAAGTTGAAGTATTCCAAATGGATATGATGCCGGGCATGGCGGATATTCTCGAAGAGATCGACGAACTTGTCATGGCCGGTCATCAGCAATTTCACTTCATTGTTATAAGTGACGGGGGCGCCCATTTCCTTCAAGTAATTCATGACAATGGAATCGCTTGTTGCTTGCGCCCCGGCATTCCCAATAGAAAAAACGAATAATATGATGAATAGAATCTTTCTCAAAACTTTCTCCTCTTAGTTAGTTTTATGAGGGGACAAAGATACGATTTATCATTGAAAAACAACTATGCCATAGATGAAATCTTGCGGTAACCGAAATAGAGCAATACCACTCCGGCAATGATTAACGACTTGGGGTCAAGCTCCGAAGCTCCGCTCCGGATGGCAGTATCGAAGGTTTCGCGCAAGGTGTCCAGTATCAGCTGCACTCCGTCGAGGGAGACGAACAGTACGAGGGCCAGAGTAAAGCAGAATGCTGTCCATATCTGCGCCAAGTGGCGGCTACGGTCGGGCAGATGTCGCAGTACGCGGCGGCTGAACCCGTTATCGGCTATTTCCTGCCGGTGTTCGGCAAAGAATGAAGTCAGGAGTTTATCATCATTTTCCATCATAACCATTTTGTTTTAAGTAGGAAGCCATTTTGTCTTTCGCCCGCGAGAGGTGGCTTTTTACCGTTCCCGCCGGACATCCGGTGATACCTGCAATCTTTTCGATGCTTTGGTCTTCCATGTAGAAGAGCGTGATGCAGGTGCGTTCCATTTCCTTCAGTGTGGCCAGGGCACGGTAAATGTCCATGTGCTGTCCCACGTCCTGCTGCAGTGTGCTGCATTGAGCGTCCACTCGGTACGTATCCAAATCGTCCGTTTCTTTCCGGCTGCGAATATAATCATAAAAAACGTTATAGGCAATACGGTAGAGCCAGGTTGAGAAGCTGGACAGATTCTTGAACGAAGCGATGTTTGTATAGGCCTTGATAAACGTATCTTGTGCCAGGTCGTCACTCAACTCGCTGTCGCCGCAGGTCTGGTGCAGGAAGAACCGCCGCACGGGCGACTGGTACTTCTTTACCAACTGGTCGAAGGCCCTGGTGTTGTGAAACACCACGACCTGTGCGACTAACGATATGTCACCCATCTGACTCATTTTTCTTCGTTCTTCTTCTGTTGGCTGTAGAAAATCACCAATTGTCCGAAGCCGGTGAACATGACGAGTAAGCCGATACATCCGAGACCGAATTCTCCGGTAATGGCCCAAAGGAAGATGAACAGGCCGATGCCGACGAATATGTTGTTGATGCCTTTGCTGCGGATATCCGTTGCTGCGGCTTCTTTGAAGAAGTTTTCAGGCAGTTGCTGTCCGCTGGCCAGGGCCTGTTCCGCCAGGCGGTACTTGGCTTTCCGGTTTTTATAGCGGAAGAAGAATACTACGAATATGATGAGTAGCGGCAGTCCGAATACAAAGACGATGGCTGTTACGGCAATCACGGTCTCCGAGGTCTTGCTCCCGAGGTCGAACCCGTTCCAGTCCATACTGCTGTGGTGGGTTCTCCATTTTTCCGGAGCATCGCTACTGCCGGTACCGTTTTCATAAGTCATGATGCTGAGTGTGTCTGTTACGGTTTCTCCATTGATGACAGTGTCTCTCAATTCGATGACTCTTTTCTTGTTCCCCTGACCGTCGTTCTCTGTTACGGTTCTGTTTGCGCCTTGCACCAGTGTGCAGAACATCATGGCGAGCATTAATCCAAAAATGATACGTTTCATAATCTATGGTCTTTTAATTTGTTTCTTTGTTGGTTAGACGTGTCGTCACCTTTATAAAGTTGCAAAGAGAAGATATTTTTTTTAGAAAACCGGAAATAAGGCGATATTTTTCCGTGAAAATGTCTTATTGTCTTTTTTCCGGAATAACAAGAAGTAGGTATTTGCGACTGTAAATAGAGGTAAATATACAAACCGGGTTGTTTCTTATTGTAAATACTGTTATCTTTGCGCATCTGTTTTTATTGGGAAGTCTTGATGAAGTTGAGGAATATAATGAAGTGTTTCCTCCCTCTGCTGTTCATTGCCTATCTGGGAGGAATTACGCTGTTTACCCACTCGCATGTGGTGAATGGTGTTATCATTGTGCATTCCCATCCATTCAAGGGCCAGCATGAGCATACAGAGGTGCAGTTGGAAACCATTTTCTATCTAGCCTCTTTCGTCTCTTCTTCCCTTCCGTTGCTTCCGGTTGCCGCGACGGTTTTCCTTGTTTTGTTGTGTGTACTGAGCATTCTTACCACGGAATGCATCAAGTGTGTAAAGCTTCGTGGCGGTATTTGCCTGCGTGCTCCCCCTTCTTTTTTTCAAATCCGATAGATTAAGGCAATTCCGTTGTGGGATTGCGTCAACCTCATTGATTAACATATTATTTTAGAAGTACATGAAAAAATATATATTTTTTGTGGTGGGAGCAGTATGTCTGTTACTCTCATCAACCGTTTATGCCGAAGATTTGAAGAGTACCGATGCCAATATTGTCGGTCATGTAATAGAAAAAAGTACAAGGGAACATTTGCCTTATATGACAGTTTCGCTGAAAGGCACCACCATCGGGACCATGACCGATGCCACCGGTCACTATTTCCTAAAGAATCTGCCTGAAGGTGAGTTCACGTTGTCCGTCAGTGCCGTAGGTTATAAGTCGCAGGAGCGCAAAGTCGTTCTGAAACGTGGTAAGACCTTGGAAGAGAACTTTGAGTTGGAAGAAGACATGGTGGCACTGGACGGGGTGGTAGTCACAGCCAACCGCAATGAGACTGCCCGGCGCTTGGCACCCACTTTGGTCAAAGTGGTCACTCCTAAACTGTTTGAGCAGACAAACTCGCATACTTTGTCGCAAGGACTGGCCTTTCAGCCAGGTGTGCGGGTGGAGACCGATTGCCAGAATTGCGGTTATTCACAAGTGCGCATCAACGGGCTGGATGGGAAATATACCCAAATATTGATAGACTCACGTCCCATCTTTTCCTCTCTGGCCGGTGTGTATGGGTTGGAACAGATTCCCGCCAACATGATAGAGCGTGTGGAAGTGGTGCGTGGAGGTGGTTCAGCCTTGTTCGGTTCTTCGGCCATTGCCGGGACGGTGAATATCATTACGAAGGAACCGATTCGCAATTCCGGTTCTTTCTCGCATACCATTTCCAATTTCGACGGTTCCGGCTCGTTCGACAACAACACGACCCTGAATCTTTCCTTGGTTTCTTCGGACAGTAAGATGGGGGCTTATGTGTACGGCCAGAGCAGGCATCGTTCGGCATGGGACTCCAACGGAGACGGTTTTTCCGAATTACCGAAGCTGAAGAACCAGACTGTCGGTCTGAATGCTTACTACCGGACAAGTGCCTATTCCAAGCTGAGCCTTGAATACCATCATATGGAGGAATTCCGCCGTGGTGGAAGTGGCTTCAGCCTTCCCCCTCATATAGCCGAGGATGCCGGATTGAACGGTACCGGGGCGCCCGGACTGGTGGAACAGCTGAAACATTCCATCAACACGGGTGGGCTCAAGTTCACGGCTTTCTCCAAAAACCAGAAACATACGTTCAGTACCTATGCTTCGGCTCAGCACATCGTGCGCAATAGTTATTACAGCGCTTATGGAATGACTACGGACTTTACCGGTGTGCTGGGTGCCCAGTATATTTATCATTTTGACAAGTGTCTGTTTATGCCTGCCGATTTGACCGGAGGCATTGAGTTCAATCACGACAATCTGCATGACAAGGCAACGGACGTACAGAAGTATCGTGATGCTGCTTTGGCCGAAGATCCTACGGCAACGGGTGACCGCTTGCAACAACTGATTGAGAAATATACCCCCGCCCCGTTGAACCAAGTGGTGAATATAGCAAGCGTCTATGCCCAGAATGAGTGGAAGAACGAACAGTGGAGTTTCCTGATTGGCGGGCGCGTAGATAAAAACAGCATCATGGACAAGGCTGTTTTCAGTCCCCGTGCCAATATCCGTTACAATCCTACTCAGGATGTGAATATCCGTTTCAGTTATGCTGAGGGATTCCGTGCTCCACAAGCGTTTGATGAAGATCTGCATATCAGTAATGTGGGTGGAGAGTTGGTTTCCATTGTCCGCGCCAAAGGATTGAAGGAAGAGCGTTCGCGCAGCTTCAATGCTTCGGTAGATTGGTACCACTATTTCGGAGATTTCCAGGCAAACCTACTGGTGGAAGGCTTCTACACGAAACTTTCCGACCCGTTTGTCCTGACGCCTCCGGTGAAAGACCCGGATGGTAGCGCTTATCTGATACAGACCCGTATCAATGGTTCGGGAGCTAAAGTGTATGGCGGCACATTGGAAGGAAAGGTTGCCTATAAGGATAAGGTTCAGTTGCAGGCAGGGCTGACGCTTCAACGAAGTATCTATGACTCTCCCGAAGAATGGAGTGCGGATGAGGAGCACTTGTCGGAGAAAGAACGTTACAGCGACAAGATACTGCGTACTCCCGACGTCTACGGCTACTTTACAGCTACCTATATGCCGGTTAAAGCCTTCTCAATAGCTTTGAACGGCAATTATACCGGGCGGATGTACGTTCCCCATTTGCTTTCGGAGGTGAACGGTGAGGCGGATGTATTGGTAAAGAGTCCGGACTTCTTTGAGCTTGGAACAAAGATAGCTTACGACTTTGATTTTCAAGGGTTCTGTTTGCAGCTCAATGCCGGTGTACAGAATATATTCAATTCTTATCAGAAAGATTTTGATAAAGGAGCGAGCCGCGATTCCGGTTATATCTACGGACCGGGTGCACCGCGTTCCTATTTTGCAGGGGTGAAACTCAGTTTTTAAAAAGAGTATTGAACCGTGCTTTTTGTTTAGCCCCGTAGATTGGTGAAACGTATTTTGCACTATCTTTGCTGCCATAAAACAGTTCAAAGCATGAAGCTACCCTCATCTTTCACCGATTATACACGCGCCCTCTTGGGTGTGGAAGAATATGAAAAGCTGGCTGCCGCCCTGGAAGGGGAGCAGCCGGTCAGTATCCGACTGAATGAAGATAAATTACCGGAATCTTCATTCAGTCTTTTTCGTTCCTCTTTTAGGCATGTCCCTTGGTCTACTGCCGGATACTATCTGGACAAGCGGCTGACATTCACTTTTGACCCGCTGTTTCATGCAGGCTGCTACTATGTGCAGGAGGCTTCGTCTATGTTTGTGGAGCAGGCTTTGAGGCGGTATGTGGGCGAAGGACCGGTGGTGATGCTTGACCTCTGTGCGGCTCCCGGCGGGAAATCCACGCATGCCCGTAGCGTGTTGCCCGCAGGCAGTCTGCTGGTGGCCAATGAGGTAATCCGCAACCGCTCGCAGGTATTGGCGGAGAATCTTACGAAGTGGGGGCATTCCGGTGTGGTGGTCACTAATAATGACCCGGCAGATTTTTCTTCCTTGACGGACTTCTTCGACGTCATATTGACGGATGTCCCCTGCTCTGGCGAGGGGATGTTCCGTAAAGACCCCGTTGCGGTAAGTGAGTGGAGTGGGGAGAATGTGGAAATCTGCTGGCAGCGCCAGCGTCGCATCGTTACGGATATCTGGCCTTGCTTGAAGTCCGGAGGCATTCTCATCTACAGTACTTGTACCTATAATACAAAGGAAAACGAAGAGAACATCCGTTGGATACAGGATGAATTCGGGGCGGAGGTATTGCCGTTGGAAATTTCTACTGACTGGAATATTACGGGTAATCTATTGTCGGGAGAGGACTTTCCCGCCTATCGTTTCCTGCCCCATCGGACGAAGGGGGAAGGATTCTTTTTGGCAGTTCTCCGCAAACCGGGCGTGAGCGATGGGAATACCTGGGCCGGGCAGGTGAAATCCTGGGAAAAAGGAAGAAAACCTCAAGGAAAAGGAGCGAAAACTCCGGGTGTTTCCAAAGAACAGCTTTCGGCACTGCATGAGTGGTTTGCGGTTCCGGATAATTACGAATTTATCGTCAATGGCAACAACGTCAGCGCTTTCCCTAAAGCGTATCTCTCCGAACTGTCGGCTTTGCGTTCGTCACTCCGTATCGTGCAGGCTGGGGTAGATGTTGCTGAGTTGAAAGGAAAAGACTGGATGCCTGCTCATGGGCTCGCCATGAGTATAGCACTGAATCCGGATGCCTTTGCCCATGAAGAGATAGGCCGCGAGCAGGCCATCAGCTATCTGCGCAAGGAGGCTGTTGTCCTTTCGGAGACTGCTCCGCGCGGCATTGTCTTGCTCACCTACAAACAGATACCTCTAGGATTTGTCAAGAATATAGGTAACCGTGCCAATAATCTTTATCCCCAGGAATGGCGCATACGCAGCGGATATTTGCCGGAAGGGGTGCTGGAATTGGCAACAATAACCGGGTGAAATCAATCACGTTACTGCAAAGCTGCTGTATATATTTTGCAGTAGCACTGCAGAGCTGTTGCAGTGACACTGCAAATATATATGCAGCGCGACTGCAACACATATGCAGTGGTGCTGCAACACATATGCAGTGCGACTGCAAAAAATATGCAGAACTTTGCAGTATAATAATAGAGTAGGAATGTACTATTTTTTATTGTTTCTTCAATGCAGTATTTTGTTTGTTCAAGCATTTTCTATATATAGATAACTGTTTTAAAACTAATACTATTTGCTTATGCTTAAAAAAACGATTACTGCCTTAAGCCTACTTTGTATCCTTGCAGCCTGCCAGAGTGACGACAACTCTTCACCACAACCCAAGCCTCGCAAAGACATTGCCTTGACCCGTGCCGAGCAGGAGATGATGGATTTAGGAACGGATTTCGCTTTCCGTTTCTTTAATCAGGTTTGTAAAACTGAGGTGGAAAAGCCCAATCTGTTCATCTCTCCTTTGAGCGCTTCGCTCTGTCTGTCTATGATTGCCAATGGAGCGTTGGGAAACACACTATCTGAGATGACAGATGTCCTGGGCTTTTCGGGCTATTCGTTGGAAGAAATGAACAACTATAATAAGAAGCTGGTGGAGGCGTTGCTCGATTTGGACAATACCACACAGTTGGGAATTGCCAATTCCATCTGGATAAAGAAAGGGTTCGGTGTTCATGACGACTTTGTAAGCGTAAACAAAAAGATGTATGACGCGCAAGTGCAGGAGCTGGATTTTGCCTCTCCCAAGGCTCCGGACATTATAAACGGCTGGTGTGCCGGGAAAACGAATAATTGCATCCCCAAAGTCTTGAATGAGATTCCGGAGACGGCGCGTCTTTATCTGTTGAATGCGCTTTATTTCAAGGGGATTTGGAAGAATCAATTCAAAAAATCGGATACGGCAGAAGAGGCTTTTACGAATGCTGACGGAAGCAAATCGACTGTACACATGATGAATCTTCGTGACGAGAGATTCAACTATGCCGAGAATGAGTATTTCTCAATGGCAGAGTTGCCTTACGGCAATGAGGCTTTCAGTATGGTGGTGCTCTTGCCGGCAGAGGGAAAATCGTTGGATGAGTGCCTGCCGCAGCTGAATGACGAGCGCTGGGGGGAATGGAACAGTAGTTTATCAAGCTCTGCCTTGAACCTTAAGTTACCCCGGTTTGAAATGGAATATGATAAAGAACTCATTGACGATATGATGGCAATGGGAATGCAGGAGGCTTTTACTCCATCGGCCGATTTTTCCGGAATGGCGGATGAGGATTTGTTTATCAGTTTGCTGCAACAGTTCACTTATGTGAAAGTGAATGAAGAGGGGACGGAAGCTGCGGCTGTAACTGTCGGAGGAATGGACGTGGCCGCTCCCGGACCAAGTACGGTAATTCCGTTCTATGTGGACCGTCCTTTCATCTTTCTGATAAAGGAGAAGAGTACGGGAGTTATTCTGTTTATGGGTAAAGTCACAAAACTATAACTACAATATATTGAAATAGAAAGAGCTGTCTGTCAACCGCAGACAGCTCTTTCTATTTATAACCGGCTCTTGTATATCTGTGCCATTGCCTTCTGATACTGGTTTTCCAGTTGCAGGAGGTTTGTCTTGCTTTGATAGACAACCGATATTTCAACGAAGTATTCAATCATACTGATTTGTCCTCCCATAAGTGCTTGTTTCAGTAAAGAAAGGTCTTGCTGTTGATGGAAGGTGCGCTCGTATTCCTCCATGGAAGCGTGCAGGTTCTTGGCCTCTTCATAGAGTTGCCACAAGGCAGAGCTGGCTTGCAGTGCGGCGTTCTCCTTTTGGTAGTCAATGTTGAGCGCTTGTGTCTTGGCTATCTTGACCTTATTGCGGTTTTCGAAAAGCGGGAAAGAGAAGCCTACTACTACACCGTTTAGCGGATGCCCCGATTCGGTATTTCTACGGTAACCCAGTTCCAGTTTGGGCAGCCAGCCTTGCTTGCTTGCCGAAATCTGTTTCCGGGCGGCAGAACTTTCACCCTGCAAGGATTGCAGGGTGGGGTCTGAAGCCAGCAGTTCGTCGGCCAGCGGGTGGAAGTCGGCCGGCAACGGCACTGCCGGGTATTCTGTCAATCCGAGTGTTTGGGCGTCGGGTGTGGTATCGGGTCTGGGACGTCCCGGTGTGAGCGGCTGGTTTCCGTTGAGGACAAGCAGCTCTTTCAGTTTATTGTTAAGTGCCGTCTGGTTCATGCGGGCTTCCGTGCGTACATTCAGCAACTCCAGATTAATCTTGTTGGTTTCCAGTGCATTGGCATCTCCCGTTTCCAAACGCCGGGTGTACATGGCCGACAGTTCCTCCGCATTCTTCAACCGTTCGTCGAGCAGGGCTTGCTGGCGTTGCAGCATGATGATGTCCAAGCATACTTCCTTCGCTTGCAACAATATCTGCTGGCGGAAGGCGGTGGCTTGTGCATCCAGTGCATTTGTCTTGAGTCGGTTCATCTTCCCTCGGGTGGCGTAAAGCGTGGGGAAGTCGAAGCTTTGCGAGATGACCATTTCGCCGACTGTCTCGTCACTGTTCTTGGAGTCCCAAAGGTGGGCGTATGACAGTGTAGGGTCGGGGAGGTTGTTGTTTGTCTTGTTCTCCAGTTTTTGTGAGGAAATGAGGTGGGAGTTAGCCTGCAATTCCTTGTTGTTGGCCTCTATCTGCTGGAGCACGGCATCAATGCCGGACGTTTGTGCGCTCATCCCCGCAAAAGCGAGGATGGCGGCGCTGAATATGAAAAATCTTTTATTCATTGTCTGACGTTTTAGGTTGTTGGTTATGGTGCATCATCAGGTAAACAATCGGAATGATGAAACCGTTCAGGAACGTGGATGTTAAAAGGCCGCCCAAGATAACCTTTGCCATCGGGCTTTGTATCTCGTTGCCCGGCAGGTCGCCACTGAGAGCCAGCGGGATAAGTGCCAGTGCACTGGATAGGGCGGTCATCAGGATTGGATTCAGACGGTCGAGCGAACCGCGGATAACGCTGTCGTAGACGCCATAGCCTTCTTCCTGCTGCAAGTGGTTGTAATGGCTGATGAGCAGCATTCCGTTTCGGGTGGCGATACCGAACAGTGAGATGAAACCGATGATGGCGGGGATACTCACTTCTCCCGTTGTGATGAGCAGGGCGAATACACCGCCTATCAATGCCAGCGGCAGATTGATAAGGATGATGGCACTCTCCTTCACACTGCGGAATTCATGGTAGAGGAGCAGGAATATCACCACGATGGACATGAACGAAGTAAGTGCCAGCGTGCGGCTTGCTGCCTGCTCGCTTTCGAATTGTCCGCCGTATTCGATGTGGTATCCTTCCGGCAGTTTGATTTGTGCGTCTACCTGGGCTTGTATATCATTGACTACACTTCGCAGGTCGCGGTCGGCCACGTTGGCGGAGATGACGATTTTACGCTTTACATTCTCGCGGCTGATGGTGTTCGGACCCATGGCCGAGCGGATTTCCGCTACATAGTTCAGTGGAATTTTCTGTCCGTCGCCCGTATCAATCATCAAGTTGCGTATTTTTTCCATTTCGTCGCGTAGGTTGTCTTTCACGCGTACGGTCAGGTCGAAGCTCTTTCCCTTTTCGTAAACTTGGGAAACGGCTTCACCGGCCAGGCAGACATTGACAAACTCCGAAAATTCGGGCAGTGAAATGCCGTATTTGGCAAGCATTTCCCGTTTGGGTGAAATGACAAGTTGCGGACGCTCAATCTGCTGTTCCACGTTCAGGTCGGCAATACCGGGAATCCCCTGGATGGCACTCTTGATTTCATTGCCCAGAGTGAACATGCGGTTCAGGTCGTCGCCGAACAGTTTGATGGCGATGTTCGCCTTTGTACCGGATAGCATGGCGTCTATACGGTGGCTGATAGGCTGGCCTATTTCCACGTTTGCCCCTACAATGGTACCCAGTTTTTCGCGGACTTCTGCCACGAGCTCGCTGCGCGAGCGGTCTTTCAACTCAAACGGTGCCTCGATCTCAGAGACGTTTACTCCCAGAGCGTGTTCGTCCAGCTCTGCACGTCCCGTTTTACGGGCCACGGTCTGTATTTCGGGGATGGAAAGCAGCAGCTCCTCGGCACGGTGCCCCATCTTGTCGCTTTCTTCCAGGGAAATGCCTGGAAGCGAGGAGATATTGATGGTGAACGAACCTTCATTGAAAGGCGGCAGGAACGAGCGGCCCAGGGTGAAGAAACAGCCGAGCGCTACTACAAATAGTCCGATAGTACCTCCCAGTACCCCTTTCTTATGCCCCAATACGAAAGTCAGTGCAGAACCATACCATTGCTTCATCTTGCGTGCTACGGCAGAATCGCTGTTTTCGTTGTTTTGTTTTTTCGTTTTCTCTTTTCCCAATAGATAGGAGCAAAGTACCGGCGTTACGGTCAGTGCCACAACAGTTGAAGCCGCCAATGCCACAATGAACGCAATACCCAGTGGTACCAACATCCTACCTTCCATACCACTAAGGAAGAACAGTGGTACGAAGCTGACAATGATAATCAGCGTTGAATTGAGGATAGGCATACGCACTTCTTTCGAAGCATTGAACACCACTTCCAGAATAGGAAGTTGCTCGCCGGCAGGTTTCAGCCGGTTTTCGTGCAAACGCTTGTAGACATTCTCCACGTCCACGATGGCATCATCCACCAGCGAACCGATGGCGATAGCCATACCTCCCAGGCTCATGGTATTTATCGTAAAGCCCATATAGTGCAGGGCAAGGATGGAGGCAATCAGTGACAACGGCAGTGTCACCAGCGAGATGACTGTGGTACGTATGTTGGCAAGGAACAGGAAAAGCACGATGACAACGAAAATACCTCCCTCCAACAACGACTTCTGAACGTTTCCGATGGAACTTTCGATGAAACGGCTTTGACGGAAGATGTCTGTGGAAACCTTTACGTCCGCCGGTAGATTCTTCTGCAGGTCTTGCAGGGAAGCTTCCAGTTTGTCTGTAAGCTCCAGCGTGCTTGTGGCGGGTTGCTTGGTGACTGTCAGCAGTACGGCATGCTTACCGCGTTCCGAGGCGGTACCCAGTTTAGGAAGTTTGACTCCGACTTGAACGTCGGCAATATCTTCCAGCAGGATAGGGGCGCCGGAGACTCCGTTGCTCCGCACCACGGCCTTGGCTATCTGGTCTACCTTGTCGGTAGAAAGTACGCCGCGTACGATATATTCATTGCCATATTCATAGAGCACTCCACCATTGGCATTCAGGTTCATTTCGCGGGTGATGTTCATCACTTCGCTCAATGTTACGCCGTAATGGCGCATCCGTTCCGGGTCCAGCTGCACTTGATATTCCTTGATGTCGCCACCCAGTACGGCAACTTGTGCCACACCGCCCGTAGAGAGCAGGCGGGGACGTATGGTCCAGTCGGCAATGGTACGCAAATCCAGCATAGAGGTCGAATCTGCTGTCAGACCTACAATCAACATCTCGCCCAAAATGGACGATTGTGGGCCTAGTGTCGGCTTGCCTACGTTGGCCGGTAAGGATTCGCTGACGACTGCCAGCTTCTCACTGACAATCTGCCGGGCAAGATAGATATCTGTATCCCAGTCGAATTCTACCCAGACTACAGAAAAACCGTTCGTTGAGGAAGAGCGTACACGGCGCACACCCGTTGCACCGTTTACAGCCGTTTCTACGGGAAAAGTGACCAGCTGTTCCACTTCCTCTGCTGCCATACCATTTGCTTCGGTCATGATGACCACGGTCGGCGCATTGAGGTCAGGGAACACATCCACTTCCGTATGCATGGCGGTATAAGTACCGCCAATCAGCAACAGCACCGATGCTACCAGCACCAGGATGCGGTTCTGAAGAGAAAAACCAATTATTTTGTTTAACATCTTTTTATTTACTATTTACAATGTACAATTGGGCTGCGCAATGTCAGCCGCACTTGCTGTTTTATCTAATATTTCTTGTTTATCTGACTTTACACTCCCCATTCGTCACGTAACCCTTATACTGCATAGCGAAATGGTACTTTGTAAATTGTCAAATTGTACATGAGATTAGTGTTCATGGCTATGTGCCGGAATAGCATTCGTTGCCGATGCCAGCTTCACTTGATAGGCTCCTTGGGTTACGACGCGATCGCCTGCTTTTATGCCGGAAAGGATTTGTACACTTTCGCCATTGTCGGCACCCAGGGTGACAAGCTGTTTTTTGTAGCCCTCTTCATCCAGTTGCAGGTAGACAAAGAAGCTGCCTTGTTCCTCGGTCAGCGCACTGTGAGGAAGAGACAACACGTTCTCCATTGGTGAGGATAATAGGAATACTTCTACAAACGAGCCGGGGATAACGTCTCCCTTATTGTCGAATTCAAAAGTTACGGGTACATAATATCCGTTCTCACCCGAAGCCTTTCCATAAGAAAGCATGCGCCCGCCCAGTTCTTTCAATGTATATACCTTATTATTATAAGGAGTACAGAAGTTGGCAGAACCGATGCTGTTTAGGTAAGGATAGTACTTTTCGGATACATCCGCACGCAGGAAAAGCTTGCGGTTCTGGGTGACGCTTACCAACGGCTGGCCGACGCTGACGTAGTCCCCTTCTTTCACCAACAGATTCTTCACATAACCGCTGATGGGAGAAACAACAGCCTGGCCGCTTGCCGAATGGTTCTTTGCGACTGCCTCGTAACTGATACGGGCATTTTCGTAAATCTGTTCGGCTTGCGCGAATTCCTTTTCAGATACGATTTTGTTGCCTACAAGCGCTTTCATACGCTCGTATTCTTTTTTGGAAACCTCGTAGGCTATCCGGGCTTTCTGCACCGGGTCTCCGTCGGCCATGTTTTTGGATGACAATACCACCAAAGGAGTACCTTTGCTGACACTCATTCCTTCGATAACTTTTCCCTTGAAGGAAACCACGCCTGCTACTGTAGCTACGGCTACGCTCTCGTCTCCCTGGGCTGCCATCACCTGGCCGCTGGTCTTGATGACTTGATGGAAACTACCCGGTTCAACAGTGCTGACTGCTACGCCGGCAGCTTGCGCCTTTGCTGGTGGCAGGATGATTTCATCGCTTCCTCCGGCATGGTTTTCCTGCTCTTCGTGCTCATGGTTGTGTCCCTCATGTTCGTGGTCATGTCCCTCGTGGTCATGTCCGTCATGATTGTGCTCTTCTGTTTCGTGATTATGTCCTTCGTGGCTGTCTCCGGACTTGCTGTTACAGGAGCCTAAAAGGAATAATCCCAAGACTCCCATGAAAATAACTTTTTTCATGATGATATTTGTTCTTACTTTTTGATTTTGAATACAAAGTTAGGGCATAGGGCGTGCAACCAAATTGCATTGTTCCTTATGCCGGATAGAAATCTGTCCCGGTGATGTTCCGGTAACAGTTAAGCAAGAAGAGACGGAGGGGCACGAAGTCCCGTAGCACATATGATAAATGTGCTATGAAGAGATTCCAGATAGATACACTCCTGCCTGCTTATGTCAAACTCGGGTAGGATGAGTAACTTGGAAAAAGGTTCAATGAGTAGGGTAACTGCCCACAAGGCATCCGGATGTGAACACACATCATTGGAAGAGCTGGGCGTCTGTTGTACAAAGTGGGTTGTCATGCATCCCGTGTCGCAACAGCAGTGCTCGTTGCCCGGGCTATGACGGTGTCCGCAGCAATCGGCGGTGATATCATTCTTCATGCATATCATTCCGTCGGCATGATGATGGTGGGGAATGACGGGTATCACCAGCATTATCAAGCTGATGAAAAAAAGAATATAGGTTATGTACTGTTTCTTTTTCATTCCTCTATCTTTGGACGGATGCAAAGATAGAGGTTAAGGACTTAATTACCAAATAGAAAATGCTAAAAAGGTTTGAATAACATATTCAATCCCTCATTCATGCTGGGGTGGGTGAAAATGAAGTCCCGCAGGAAATGGTAACGCTGTCCCGTTTTCATGATTGATGCTACGGTATTGATTACTTCTGGTGCATCGGCACAAAGTAGGGTACAACCCAGAATCCGTCCGGTATGGATGTCTACAATAGCTTTGAGCATACCGTCTATGCTGTGTAGCGTACGGGCACGTGGAATCATGGCAGCAGGGATACGTGCCACATGTATGGAATAACCGTTCTTCATCGCTTCCTCTTCCGTCAGTCCTATATGTGCCAGCGGTGGGTCGGTGAAAATGGCAAAGGGGATTGGATACCGGTCTTTTGTACTCCTTTTTTTGTTTTCAAAGAGTTGATTACGGATGATACGGAAATCATCGATGGACAAGTAGTCGAACTGTTCGTCTCCTTTTACGTCCCCCAGGGCCCATACGTGTGGGGCTGTAGTCCGTAATTGGTTGTCGACAACGATGGCTCCCCGCTTGTCTGTTTGTATACCCGCTTTTTCCAGATTCAGCTCTGCAGTCATAGGCTTGCGGCCGATGGCTACCAGCAAGGCATCTCCTTTCAGGTAGTAGGGAGTGCCGTTTGCACTGTCCGTATAGGTCAGAGTTATTCCTTCGGCTGTGTCGTACACGGATTGGACACGGGCGTTCAACCGGACATTGATACGCTTTCGGTTCAATGCTTCCAGCATGGAGGCGGCAATGTCGCGGTCCACTTTAGGCAGAAAGCGGTTTCCCGCTTCCAGCAGTGTGACATGGCTTCCAAAGCCTGCATACATAGTGGCAAACTCCAATCCGACAGCACCGCCGCCGATGACGAGCAGGTGTGCGGGCAGTTTGTTCGATTGCAGCAAGGTCTCACTGGTATATACGTACTTGCTCTCCTTGAGTCCGTCGATGGCAGGCAGGATAGGGGTGGACCCGGTGTTGATGAATATCTCTTTTCCCTCAAGAATCGTTTCGTCCTTGCCGGAGACTATACGGATTGTATTTTCGGACAAGAAAGAAGCAGTTCCGTCATAGAGGGTTATATTAGGCTTGTTTTTTACATTTTCATAATTTTTCTCACGCAGGAAGGATACAAGCTTGTCTTTCCGCGCCACGGCAAGTGCATACAGTTTGGACTGGTTCTTATAATCGTCATAGTATCTTTTTTCCGCATATTCCGATTCGTGAATCAGAGTTTTGGTAGGGATACATCCTACGTTTACACATGTTCCTCCGTACATCTGAGGGGAACGTTCCACGATGGCTACTTTCCAATTCCGTTCGGCCAGTTCGGCGGCCAATAACTTGCCGCCCTTGCCGAATCCTATTATGATGGCATCATATTGTTTCATTTTAATATCTCTTAGTTAAGTGTTTAGTAAAATGAAAACAATATGTATCGGCCATTTGTTCGGACGCCGGGTTTAGCAGATGCTTATCGTTCCAGTTCGCGGAGGGAGTCCATTTTCTTCTTTTCAAGGAATTCGTAGATGCCGCTCAAGTGCTCTTTCACTTGTTTGTTGCCGAATTCATATACCTTGCTTACCAGTCCGTCCAGGAAGTCACGGTCGTGGCTGACGAGGATAAGGGTACCGTCAAAATCCAGTAACGCTTGCTTCAGGATATCTTTGGTTTTCATGTCCAGATGGTTGGTCGGTTCGTCCAGTATCAGCAGATTCACCGGTTCGAGCAAAAGCTTTATCATGGCGAGGCGCGTGCGCTCTCCACCGGAAAGCACCTTGACCTTCTTCATGGACTCTTCGGGGCCACCGAACATGAAGGCACCCAGCAGGTCGCGTATCTTGTTGCGGATTTCCCCTTTTGCCACATCGTCGATGGTCTGGAATACGGTCAGGTTCTCATCCAACAATGAGGCCTGGTTTTGTGCGAAATATCCAATCTGCACGTTGTGTCCTATCGTGAGGGTGCCTTCATGTTCTATTTCCTTCATGATGCACTTCACTAACGTTGACTTTCCTTCCCCGTTCTTACCAACGAAAGCAACCTTGTCTCCCCGTTCTATGGTGAGGTTGGCATTCTTGAAGACCACATGGTCACCGTAACTTTTCCCTACTCCCTCCATGATGACGGGATAATTGCCTGAGCGGGGAGAAGGAGGGAATTTGAGGCGTAACGCTGAAGTGTCTTCTTCATCCACTTCCAGCAGTTCCAGCTTCTCCAGCATTTTTACGCGGCTTTGCACTTGCAGGGTTTTGGAGTAGGTGCCTTTGAACCGTTCGATGAATTCCTTGGTTTCGGCAATGAACTTCTGCTGGTCGTCGTAGGCTTTCTGTTGCTGTTCGCGGCGTTCCTTGCGGAGTTCCAGGTATTTGGAGTAGTTTACTTTGTAATCGTATATCCGTCCCATGGTCACTTCAATGGTACGGGTGGTGATGTTGTCTACGAATTTACGGTCGTGGCTGATGACGATGACAGCCTTTCCATTGCTGATAAGGAAATCTTCCAGCCATTGTATGGATTCTATGTCCAGATGGTTGGTAGGCTCGTCTAGCAACAGCACGTCAGGCTTTTGCAGCAACAGCTTGGCAAGCTCGATGCGCATGCGCCATCCGCCGCTGAAGTCACTGGTCTGGCGGTTGAAGTCTTCGCGTACAAAGCCCAGTCCGAGCAGTGCTTTTTCCACATCCTCCTCGTAATTGGTGGAGTCGATGGCATAGAACTTTTCGCTTAAGGCGGAGACATTCTCGATAAGTTCCATGTAGCTGTCGCTTTCGTAGTCGGTACGCGTTTCCAGTTCCTTGTTGAGGCGCTCTATTTCAGCTTCCATTTCATGCAGGTGGGCAAAGGCTTGCGCCGCTTCCTGGAATACGGTACGTCCGTCTTCCGTCATAAGGTGCTGTGGAAGGTAAGCTATGACACTGTCCTTGGGGGCTGAGATTTTTCCACGGGTAGGTTGTCTTACACCTGCCAGGATTTTCAACAATGTACTTTTCCCCGCTCCATTTTTACCCATCAGGGCGATACGGTCTTTTTCGTTGATAACGAAAGATATGTCACTGAATAAAGTAGTTCCGCCGAATTCTACGGCCAGTCCGTCTATAGAAATCATTATATATTTTTTTAATGAGCTGCAAAGATAGTGCAAATCTATTATTTTTTATATCTTTGCCCCTATATAAACAAAACGCATAGGTCATGGAAATAGAAAAAGTGTCAGGAGATTACCGTCCGCTTATTCTGGTTGCGGAAGATGATGATAGTAACTTTAAACTGATAAAGGCTATTATCGGCAAGAAATGCGAGATACTATGGGCAAAGAATGGTGAGGATATTGTAAATTTGTTCGAAGAGAATCGCGACAAGGCGGAAGCTATTCTGATGGATATAAAAATGCCTATTATGAACGGGCTGGATGCTACGGTGATTATTCGCAAGAAGGATAAGGAACTTCCCATCATCATGCAGACCGCTTACGCCTTTACTGCCGACCGCGAAAAAGCCTTGGAGTGCGGAGCCTCGGAAGTGTTGGTAAAACCCATCACTCTGTCTGCTTTGCGTACATGTCTGAGCCGTTATTTACCTAAATTAGTTTGGTAAGGCTTTACTGATAATAAAAAGGGAACCGGATGACTAAGTAATGAATATATCATCCGGTTTCCTTCTTTTTATTCTTGTGCATTGTCTTTTCTCTCTTCCATCTTCTTTTTTACAAATTCGATTTTGAGATTGGCTTCTTCCATATTCTTCTTTATTTCCGTCATGGATGACAGCAGTTGTGCCAGTTCGTAGACGCTGGCAAGGGCCTGGCGGTCGGCGGCAGTCATGGTGATGGAATAGGGACGTTCCCCTTGATAGTTGACTTTGATATTCTTGTCCTTGTTCAGATAAAGGAACCCCATGACGTTTCCGTCTTCTCCCAGTTTGAAGTCTGCCTTTTCAATCTTTTCACCGAGGTCAGTGGTTTCGTAGCTGTCTTTGGCGGCGGGTGTTTCGGCAAAGCTACCATCGGGAGCAGTGACTTTGACGGCCACATGGTGGATATTATGGGCTCCGCAATAAATGGAAGTCATGCTCATGACTCCGTTTTCGTCTACCTGGAAGCGAAGGAAAGAGCGATGCAGATTTTTTTCTATCACTTGGGAAGGATGAAGGTAATTGCCGATATTCTGGTATTCGGCATCTTTTTCAAAGGTGTATTTCCCTTTGATTGCATCGAAATCCTTTTGCTTGGCTTGAAGCATACTGTCCAGATAGACCAGGCTCTTTTCCTGCTCTTTCAGTTCCACTTCCTGCATCAGGCCGATGCCTGCACGGCGAGTTTCAAACGCTTTGGGATAGAGCATCTTGATGCTGTCAATCAGAATCTTCGCTTCATTGTAGTTGCCGAGTTCAAACGCTTCGCGGGCAGCTTGTAGTTTTTCACCGGCCTTCTTCTCCACATCTTCGCAAGAGAAGAGTGTACAGCATAGGCATGCAAGGAGTATTACTTTTTTCATATTTGTTGTTCTTGGAGTTAGAGTCCACAAAAATAGAAATAATATCTTTATCTTTGCAGCATTTTAATGTGCAAATGTGCTAATAGACCATTAACACATTTGCGTATTCATTACATTAGCGCATTATTTATGATAGATTTGACGGCAGAAGAACTGAAGCAATATTTTAGTGATGATATATTCAAGCGGATATCCGAAACGGCTGATGAATTGGGATTGGAATGTTACGTAGTCGGTGGATATGTACGTGATATTTTCCTGCAACGTCCTTCCAAGGATATTGATGTGGTGGTGGTAGGCAGTGGCATTGCCATGGCCGAGGCGCTGGGTAAGCGTCTGGGGCGTGGGGCGCATGTTTCCGTCTTCAAGAATTTCGGTACGGCACAATTGAAGTACTATGGTACGGAAGTTGAGTTTGTGGGTGCAAGAAAAGAATCGTATACACACGATTCCCGCAAGCCTATTGTAGAGGACGGTACATTGGAGGATGACCAGAACCGCCGTGATTTTACCATCAATGCACTGGCTGTTTGCCTGAACCGGGTGCGTTATGGCGAGTTGGTCGACCCCTTTGGCGGTATTGGAGACTTGAAGGAAAAGACCATCCGGACTCCCCTCGACCCTGATATAACTTTCAGTGATGACCCTTTGCGCATGATGCGCTGTGTCCGTTTTGCCACCCAGCTGGGATTCTATATTGACGATGAGACATTCGATTCTCTGGAGCGTAATCGCGAACGCATCTCCATCATCTCCAAAGAACGCATTGCAGACGAACTGAACAAAATCATCTTGTCACCTATTCCGTCTAAGGGATTCATTGAGCTGGACCGCTGTGGTCTGCTGGAACTGATATTCCCGGAACTTGTTAGGCTGCAAGGCGTGGAGACGCGCAATGGACGCGCCCATAAGGACAATTTCTACCATACGCTCGAAGTACTCGACAACATCAGCAAGAAGACCGACAACCTTTGGCTACGCTGGGCAGCTCTTCTGCATGATATAGCCAAGCCTGCCACCAAGCGTTGGGAACCCCGTGCGGGCTGGACGTTCCATAACCATAATTTCATTGGCGAGAAGATGATACCCGATATTTTCCGCAAGATGAAGCTCCCTATGAATGAGAAGATGAAATATGTGCAGAAAATGGTGAGCCTGCACATGCGTCCCATTGTGATAGCGGATGATGTAGTGACCGACTCGGCAGTGCGTCGTCTCTTGTTTGAGGCAGGTGATGATATAGACGACCTGATGACACTGTGCGAAGCCGACATTACTTCCAAGAATATGGAGCGTAAGAAACGCTTCCTTAATAATTTTCAGTTGGTACGCCAGAAGCTGAAGGATTTGGAGGAACGCGACCGTATCCGTAATTTCCAGCCTCCGGTCAGTGGTGAAGAAATCATGAAGACTTTCGGCCTTTCTCCTTGCCAGCAGGTAGGTGCCTTGAAGAGTGCCATTAAGGATGCCATTTTGGACGGCATCATTCCCAATGAATACGAAGCCGCCCGTGCATTTATGTTGCAACGGGCGGAGAAGATGGGGCTTAAGGAGTTATGAGTTATAAGTTGCATGTTATGTACCATGCGTTATAACTCATAACTCTTCTTTTTCTACTTGGAACTTGCGGCTTACTTTCATCAGGTTGATGGTGTAGGTCACTACGTTCTGGGCTTCTTGTATCATAGTCAGGTATACCATGCTGACTTTGATGCTGCCGCTCTGGCTTTGGATGCGTTGCAGCTCTTCGCGTTTCAGGTGAGACAACTGTCCGTTGAGGTCGTTGGCTTTGCGAATCTCTGTTTCCAGTTCATCATAATTGTTCGTTTCCAGCTTGTGGCGGCATACTTGTAACAGATAGCAGATGTCTTCGGCTACGTCTGTAAATTCTCCTTTCTGAATGGCATCCAGCGGATTGAAGTTATTGTCTATGTGCTCTAAGCAAGGTTCGCAAAGACGGCCTACGCTGTACACCAGTTCGCTGGCAAAGTCGTTGCCTTGATAGTAATAGAGTCCTTTTTCCAGTACGGTATTGTTGTCGAGACGGCACATGGCAAGTGTTCCGGTACGCTTCATCTGCTTGATGAGTTGTTTTTCGAATTTTACTGAGCCCATGGCACGACGCAGTCCGCGTAGATTCTCGTGTAGGAAGGAAGTGACGGTACGTTCAAAATTCTCTTCTGTGAATTCCATAATCTTCACCAGTTCTTCACGGGTATGCTTGCGGAGCAATTCGATGACTTCATTGTTGTCCGTACTCTTCATCAACTGTTTCAGGGTCTCGTTGCCTTTTTCTTTCTCCTTGCGCTTTTTGTACATCACTTGGCTACGAATCAGCATGAAGACTGCCAGACCAATCAGTGCCAGGATGGCAACCGTACCGCCGAAATGGATAATCAGTGCTACGAAGAAACAGATGGTGAACGCTGCTCCGGCAGTGATGAACCAACCGCCGATAACGCTGAGCACACCCGTAATGCGGAATACCGCCGAATCACGTCCCCAGGCACGGTCGGCAAGCGATGTACCCATGGCTACCATAAAGGTGACGTAAGTGGTGGAAAGGGGAAGTTTCAAGGAAGTTCCCAAGGCGATGAGCAGACCAGCCAATACGAGATTGACGGAGGCGCGAACCAAGTCAAAAGCGGCGCCGTCGGCTATGATGGCTTCATCCTTCTGGAAGCGTGTGTTCATCCACCGCTTGCTGCTTTCGGGCATCGTTTTGGATATTCCGTTAGCCAGAGTCATGCTGAAGCGTACCAGCGTACGGGCTATCGGGGTACTTCCGAAGTTCTCTTCACCGTCATCCTGGCGGGCAAGGTCCACGGAAGTCTTGATAACGTTGTGGGCTTTCTTGGATGTGCAGAGTGCATAAACCATAATGGCGCCTGCACCGATAAGGAAATACCACGGGGTTTTGGCTGCACCGAGGAGTGAGGACATCAGGAATCCGTCGGGGCCGGCGGCCGTACCATTGGCTGTATAGTCAATAAATGAGGAATATCCTGCGAGGGGGACACCGATAAAGTTCACCAAGTCATTGCCGGCAAAGGCAAGAGCGAGGGCGAAAGTACCCATCAGAACCACTACTTTGAAGACATTTATCTTGCACCAATGCAGTATCTGCATCAGTATGGTGAAGAATACAAAGAAACCGGTTATCAGCAATGCGGTATTGTCGTGTATCCATTGCTTGTTTTCAGGGGTCATGAATGAGCTGTCTTTCAGCCCCTTTATCAGCATGAAGTAGATGATGCTGGTGGCAGCTATACCACCGAACAGCGCGATGCTGTATTTCATGTTTTTCTTGTAGTTGAAGGTGAACACGATACGTGCCAGCCACTGTACCAGCATACCGAAAAAGAAGGCAATGGCTACGGATACAAAAATGGCCATGATGACAGACAGTGCCTTGTCTGTATTGATGAGGTCGCCCAGTCCCAATGTATCGCTGTTATAGACCTTGATGAGCGCCAGTGCGAACGTACCTCCCAACAGTTCGAACACCATGGATACAGTGGTGGAGGTAGGCATTCCCATAGTGTTGAAGACATCTAATAGCACGACGTCCGTCAACATGACGGCAAGCAGAATGCACATGATTTCGGCAAAGTAGAAGTGCTCCGGTTGATAGATGCCGTGTCGTGCAATGTCCATCATGCCATTGCTGAGTGCCGCACCGATGAAGACGCCAATGCCTGCAATGAACAGTATGGTTTTGAAAGATGCTGCCTTTGCTCCGACAGCCGACTGAAGAAAATTGACCGCATCATTACTGACACCTACCACGAGGTCGAAAATCGCGAGTACGAACAGAAAGATGACGATACCCAGATAAATTGTTTCCATAGACATGTATTTTATTTCCGGCTGCAAAGGAAAGAGTTTGGTGTTGCAGGGAAATGTCATACATGTTACAGAAATGTTACAAATGTTTTGGAATAGAATGGTATTGTGCTAAGAGCGATTGCTCTTATTCTCCCAATAATCATTAATGTTAAGCATTTAAGAGTAACAATATAAGTATAATAGAAGAGTGGATGCTTTTGTGTTTCGTATTTGGTTATTTCTATGTTAAGCAGCCAAATTACTAGTTAATTGTTTGCAGATGTCGAGAATTCTTGCGAATATTGCATACAAGTTGTGTGTAGAATTGATTGTAATTAGAACTTTGATATTAAAAATCAAAGATGTATGTAACTTTTTTAATTCATTTATTTAATAAATGAATTCTACCAACGAGTATAGAAATATGAAAAACCATTTTTGTTTAAACCTATTCTTCTTACTATATTTGTTTTTTTGTGCTGGATGCAAGCAGCATATCTCAGATAGTGCTGCTAAGGCAAATGAGGCATTGTTTACTCAATTAGATAGTCTGATAGATAATTCTGATAAACTTATTTTGCAGAAAGAGGAGCGAATAGAGGCGTTGAAGCATTCACTAAGACAATCTAAGGCATTTGAGAAACAGTATGAACTTAATCAGGCTATTTATCAAGAATATCGCGTGTATGATGCAGATTCGGCTATGAAGTATACTACACAAAGCCTTGATTTAGCACGACAATATCATGATAAGAATCGTGAGATTGAATCTTTATTAGGTATTGGTTTTGTTTATACGGCTAATGGCTTGCTTAGTCAAGCCTCTGAAGTAATGCATTCACTCTGTTCTTCCAGTATGCCTCGCTACTTACGTTCGCGTTATTATGGTCAGATGCGTACTCTCTGCTCGCGGTTGCAACTCTATTCATTAGGTGATGATGCATTACATGAGCATTATGGTCAACTTTATGCGTTATATTCAGATTCAGTATTGCAGACGGCCACTCCTGACGAGCCACGCTACCTTTATAGCCGTGTGTGGAAATATCAAGATGTTCCCGGTGCACAACGTATTGCCATTAGGGATGAGTTGGAAAAGGAAAAACAACGTCTTCTACCTAATAGTCGTAATTATTCTATTTTAGCTTATAACTTGGCTCTACTTTATGAAAAAGAACACAACCATACCAAGTGGCTGGAAAATATGATTCTCTCAGGTATTGCTGATGTATATGCTGTGAATCGTGATATTGGTTCGTTGTATGCATTGGCTTCCTATTTATATGAACAAGGTCAGTTGGACCGAGCCTATCGTTATAGTACTTATTGTTCTGATATCGGTATAACTTTTAAGAGCCGTGTACGACTGCTTCATCAGCAGAAGTTGCAGAGAAGGATACATCAAAGCTACATTGAACGTGATCATATGCAACAGAAGCAGCTAAAGCTATTCCTTTTATTTATTAGTTTTCTCACTATTGTATTGCTGATAGCTCTTTTCTTTTTGAGAAGGCAAACAAGAAGACGTAGGAAAGCTTTGGTTGAGCTACATGTGGCCAATGGTAGATTGAAGAGTCTTAATAGTGAACTGCAAAAGCTCAATTTGGTTCTACGTGACACAAATTATATTAAGGAGGAGTATATTGGTCAGGTATTCAAACTTTGTTCATCCTATATTTGCCGTATGGAGGAGTATCGTAAAAAGTTAAACCGTAAATTAAAGGCTGGGCAACTTGAAGATTTAAAGAAGATGATTAGTTCTACTTCTACCATGAGCGATGAAATGAAGGATTTTTATGAGAAATTTGATTCCATTATTCTACATTTATACCCTGATTTTGTAGAGCACTTCAATAGTTTGCTACGTCCCGAAGAACATATTGAAGTGAAGTCTGGGCGGCTTAATACAGAACTTCGTATTCATGCTTTGATACGAATGGGGGTAACGGATAGTGAGAAGATTGCAGAATTTTTGCACTGTTCACTGCAAACCGTATATAATAATCGTTCTATAACTTTAAATAAATCTTCGCTCAGTAAGGAGGAATTTCTTCGAGCTGTGAAAGAGGTTTGTAAAAAGTAATTTGAAGACTGAGCGTTTCTCTCATTTTTTACCCACATGTATATAGATAATTGCCATTCAATAGCTTAATACTATCGAATGGCAATTATCTATATACATGTTTTTGATTACCGATTTAATTTAAATCACTACTGAAAATCTATTGAGTCTGTCTGTAATTGAAAGATAATCAGTAATATATAACTTTGTGAATTTACCAAATCCTCTACCAGTGAATATAATCGGTTGTTACATTGTCTAATTTTGCTCTCGAGATTTTTTACACACAAGTTCCTATTAACTTAAAAATGTAATTTATGAAAACCAGACAAAAATCGAGAGACGCAAGTGGTATTTTGCTTGTCTGTCTTATGTGGATGCTGTCACTTTCAAGCTCACTTCATGCACAGACATGGAATATTAACGGAAATGTGACAGATGAACAAGGAGAACCGATAATCGGTGCCAATGTAGTGATACAAGGTACGGGTACGGGCACCATTACCGATGTAGAAGGAAACTTTAAACTCGCTTCAGTGACTAAGGGGGCGGTAATGGAGATAAGTTTCATTGGGTATATATCCAAGACATTGCAGGTGAAAGACGCATCATCGTTAAAGATTGTACTGAAAGAAGATAACCAGGCACTGGATGAGGTGGTAGTAGTAGGTTATGGTGTACAGCGCAAAAGTGATCTTACAGGTTCGGTTGCTTCAGTTAACTCGGATGTACTTGAAAGTCGCCCACAAGCTAATTTGATTCAATCTTTGCAAGGAGCAGTTCCAGGATTGAATATTAGTGTGACGGGTAGTAATGCTGAAGGTTCGTCTACTACTACACGTATTCGTGGTAACAACTCCATTACGGCCGATAATAAACCTCTTGTTATTCTTGATGGAATACCTTTTGATGGTCCATGGTCGGAAATCAATCCCAATGATGTAGAGAGTATAGAAGTATTGAAGGATGCCTCTTCAGCAGCCATTTATGGTGCTCGCGGTTCTAACGGTGTAATCCTTATTACTTCTAAGCGCGGTAAGAAAGACAGATTGACGGTATCATACGATACTTATGTTACTATTGACCAGCCTATCAATTTACCTCGTATGATGAATGGCAAAGAATTCTATAAGTATAAATCTGAAGCTTTCAAGGCTACCAATACTACTCCTCCTACAGAAGAGAATCCTGAACCTTGGTTAGATAACTTTACTCCTACTGAATTAGCTATGTATGCTGCCGGTCAGAGTACTGATTGGATGAAGTTGGCAACACAGACCGGTATAAAACAACAGCATAACCTTTCTTTCCGTGGTGGAGCTAACAAAACCAGCTATTTCATTTCATTGAACTATACGGATGTGAAAGGAACTGCGGTAGGCAATGAGTTCAAGCGTTATAATGTACGTTTCAATCTTGATCAGGAGTTTAATAGTTGGTTGAAATTTTCTACTACTACACAGTTAGGTCGCTACGATCGTAGTGGTAGCAGTGCTTCTTTTTGGCGGGCTATAAAACAAGTTCCGTTGGGACGTGCTTATAACGAGGATGGTTCACTTACACTTTCTGCTACTGAGGACTCCTCTTCAGCTTTCAGCATTAATCCGTTGGGATCTCTTAATAATAAGACAAAAGATATCCGTGCAAAGGTTATCACTAATAATGTGCTTGAGGTAAAGTTTCCCTTTATTAAAGGGCTGAGCTATAAATTGAATACAGGCTTCACTTACCAAAACAGCTCCTATAAGAATTATCAAGGTTTGGATACCTACGAAGGAGCTAGTGCTAATGGCGTATTGAATACTGATGACTGGCATTCAGAAGAATGGATTTTGGAGAATATTATTTCTTATCAACGTGAATTTGGTAAACATCGTATATTTTTCACAGGATTATATTCTGCTCAAAGCAAGGAATATGAACAGAATACAATGGAAGGTAAGAATTTTCCCAATGATGTGATGTATTATTACCAGATTTCTAAAGCTGCCACAATGTCTGGTAATTCCAATTATTATAAAGAAAATCATATTTCACAAATGGGGCGTTTGAATTATACTTATGATGATCGTTACTTGTTGACTCTTACTGCTCGTCGTGATGGTTACTCCGCTTTTGGTGAAAGTTCTAAATTCGGCGTTTTTCCTTCAGCCGCTATTGGATGGAATATTTCCAATGAATCTTTTTTTAAAGACAAGCCTATAAGTGAAACCATTAGCAATCTGAAATATCGCTTGTCATGGGGTAAAAATGGCAATGAGGCTATCAGTGCTTATAGTACACTACCTAATCTTTCAACTTACAATTATCTGAATGATGATCATACTGCACAGTTTGGTTTCTATCCGTCGAAGTTAGCTTCGCCCGGTTTAGGTTGGGAAACTACTACATCTATTAATACTGGCTTTGATATTGCACTTTGGAATGGACGTATTCAGAGTTCATTTGATATTTATTGGTCTAAAACCAAAGATTTGCTGCTTTCCCGTTCTATTCCTACCATTAATGGTACTGGCTCTATTACTGAGAATCGTGGACAGACCCGTAATCGTGGTTTTGAATTCCAGATAACTTCTAATAACATTACACATAAGAGTTTTAGCTGGAGCACCTCTTTCAACCTCTCACACTATCGTTCGGAGATTGTAGATGTTGGTTTGTATGATGCTAATGGAAAGCCGGTTGATGATGTGGCTTCCAAGTGGTTTATTGGTGAACCTATCAATGTGAACTATGATTATAAAATTATCGGTGTATGGCAGATTGCTGATCCGTCTAACCCGACAGGGCAGCAAGATCCTAACTATCGTAATTCGTATCCTGGATATGTGAAATACCTTGATGTAGATGGTAACGATATTACAACGGCTGATAAGACTATTATAGGGTCGGCTATTCCTAAAGTAAATATGAGTTTGATGAACACTTTTGAGTACAAAAACTTCACTCTGAGTGTGTTCTTAACGGCTCAGTTAGGACAAACCCATCTGAATGCCTTGTATGATACAAGCCATAATTCATATCGCCAGAACCGCTTTTTGGTGGATTTTTGGACTCCAGAGAATCCTACGAATAGCTATCCGAAAAATAGTTTGAATAGTGATGTGAATCCAGAGGGAGCCAGTTTCTATGAAAAGACAGATTTCTTACGTATTTCCGACGTTACATTGGGTTATAATTTCCCACAACAATGGTTGCGTCGTACTTTCATCAAACGGCTCAATCTTTACATGAACATTAAGAATTTGGCTACAATAACTGGCTGGACAGGTATGGATCCGGAATTTCTCAATGATCAATTGGCTGCTCCTCCAGTACGTTCGTTCACTTTTGGACTAAAGTTAGATATTTGATGAGAGTAATATATCATAAAAAGCTAAAATGAAATTGCACATATGAAAAAAATAACATATTTCAATGTCTTAGTGTTTACAGTATTATTGCTCACTATGGGCGGCTGTAATGAGGATAAGTTTCTTAAGGAAGATCCTCGTGATGCACTTTATCCTGAAAATTTACTTGTAGATTACAATGGATTTAAATCGATGATAACGCCTCTTTATGGTCTTATGCGTGCAGAGTATCGCCGTGCTGATGCAATGGGAGGAAGTATTGCGCTCTGTCTGCATTCTGCCTGGGGTGGAGGGGTAGATAATTCATGGGCCAATAATAGTCATGCGGAAATGAAGTTCCTCTACAATCCCAAAGAGATAACTTACACTGATCTTGCTATTTGGAATAATATTTTCCAGTGGGGATATCGTATCATCAACACTGCCAATATGGTTATCTCAAGAGCTGACAATGATGGCATTAACTGGGGAAGTGGTGCTGATGCTGAAAATCGTAAAAATGAGGTGTTGGCCGAAGCTCGCTTTTTCCGTGCTTGGGCTTACCGTCACCTTACCTATTCATTTGGTGCAGTGCCCCTTTCAACACAAGAAATTACAGGATTGAATTATCGTGATGATTGGGACCGTGCTTCCTTGAGTAGTATTCGCGAAGTGATGGCAGAAGATTTCCAGTTTGCAGTCGATAACCTTCCTTTGCGTACTTCTAATAATAGTAAAGTCTCTGGTGCTGTGGCACGTCACTATTTGGGTGAACTTTATTTGGCAGAAGGTAATGCTGAAAAAGCAGTTTCAGTACTGAAACCATTAGTGGAAAGTGGAGAATATTCCCTTATAAATCAACGCTTTGGTAGTAATGCTTCCAATGATGGATGTCCTTTTATTGACGTATTTTATACTCCTATGTATGCTGATGGAAATACGGAGGTGTTACTGGCTTTCATTAACACAGAAGAGGAGAATAGTGCCTATGGTACTGCAAATGTCTATATGACTACAACTTATAAGAACTATTATGCTAATGATGGCGATTGTAAAAAGACAAACCAGCATAATCCGGACTATATCAATAACGGTGGTGAAGGTTCATTTGCACAAGTCTTTTGGCAAGCTAATGGTGGTAAGGGAGCCGGACGTGTAGTTCCTTCCAGAGGAGCACTTCGTTTGTACAATTATAAAGGAATGGGAGAACAAGATGACCGTGTATCTGCCAATGCTATCGTATGGAGTATTAATGATGTAGATGCTGCCGGCAATGTAACTAAGGTATTTGATTTAGGTGGTACTGCACTTATTGATACTACGGTTAATGCAGCCATGCTAACTTCTACTTCCATTAAAAAATATGATTGGCCTACTACTCGTAAATGGGATTATACTCCACCTATTTTGGCTAATGCAGCTAATGATGGACACTATGCGGACATTGTTTATTTACGTTTGGCAGATACATATTTACTTTATGCAGAGGCTCTTTACAAGAGTAATCAAGTAGGCGAGGCCATTAAATGGATAAATAAAGTACGTAATCGTTCCAATGCTGTAAGTATTACTGAAGATGATCTTAGAATCGGTGGTATGGATTTCATTCTTGATGAACGCAGCCGTGAACTGCTTACGGAGGAAGAACGTCGTCATACATTGGTACGTGTTTGCCAAGAAAATGGTGGTGACGAACGTGATACCAATAACTATTTCAAACGTCGCATGCGTGAACTCAATGAGATAGCTGGTATTGCAGGACGTGGTATGGATGAATATGAAACTCCTGTCCTTTTCCCGCTGCCGCAATCATTCATTGATGCCAATACTGGTAATCCTTTGGAAAATAATCCGGGGTATTGATAGATAATAGTCAGATATAAATACCGCATATAAACGGCTTTGTATATATCGGTGTTTATATCTGATTTAGATTCATATATTCAAAAGAAAACAAAAACTTAATATCTTGATACATCATGTCCGAATTGGCTTTCATTTTTAGTCTTCTTATGGTAGGGATTACAGCGGTAGGTCTTTATCGTAAGCTCAATCCTCAAGGTCTTTTGATGCTTTCCGGTTTATTAATGCTTACAGCTGCTTTTTTCATGCAAGTGCATTCGGTAGTACCTAGTAAAGCTACGGGAATGGTGGTGTTTGATTTGGTAAGGATGATAGAGGAAGTTTTTCTTTCTAATTTGGCGCGTGCAGGGTTTATGATAATGACAATTGGCGGTTATGTAGCTTTCATGAATAACATAAAGGCTACTAATGCATTGGTCTATATTTCCATGAAGCCATTAGGTCTTTTTCGACGTTATCCTTATTTGGCGGCTACTATAGTTATTCCTATTGGACAATTACTTTTTATTACTACTCCTTCAGCTGCCGGATTAGGATTGTTGCTTGTGGCTTCGGTTTATCCTGTTTTAATTAGTTTGGGAGTAAGCCAACTTACAGCATTGTCAGTCATTGCCGCTGCTACTCTATTTGATCAGGGACCGGGGTCGGCAAATACTGCTATGGCTGCCGAATTGATAGGACAATCCAATGTGGAATATTTCATCACTCATCAACTTCCTTTAGTAATTCCTACTTCCTTGGTTGTAATGGTACTCTTCTATTTCAATAACCGTTATTTTGATAAAAAAGATGCAAAGAAACAGCAGGATGGCATATTGCAGGTGTCAAATGTGACTGCAACCTCATTAGTAGAAAAACCGGATGTTCCATTGGCTTTTGCGCTACTCCCGGTATTACCTTTGGCTCTTCTCATTTTCTTTTCACCTTTTGTGGGACTGTTTCAGCCTACTGTAACATTGGGTACCACTACTGCTATGCTTTTTTCTCTGTTCTTATCATTGGTATTTGTGTTGTTTCATACTCGTAGTGTGCGTACTACTTTTAACGTTTTTGCAAGTTTTTGGAAAGGCATGGGAAATGTGTTTACTTCAGTTGTAACATTGATTGTAGCTTCAGAAGTTTTCTCTAAAGGACTGATTGGTTTGGGATTTATTGATTCATTGGTGGGTTATTCCTCTCATATCGGACTTTCGGGATTAGCTATTGCCGCAGTCTTTACTCTCATTATTTTTGGAGCTGCCATGCTGATGGGAAGTGGCAATGCAGCCTTTTTTTCATTTGGTCCTTTATTGCCGGATATAGCCACTCAGCTTGGTTTGCCGGTTTTTTCATTGATACTTCCTTTGCAGTTGGCGGCAAGCATGGGACGTGCCGCATCTCCTATTGCCGGAGTCATTGTTGCCATTGCCGGGGTAGCCGGTGTGTCATCAGTGGAGTTGGCAAGGCGTAATACATTTCCTTTAATAGGAGGAATTGTTTTCTTGATACTTTATCATCTTATCACTTTCTAAAATTAATCGACAGCTATGTTTACATTGATAAAGAATGCAAATTTATATGCTCCTGCCTATCTTGGTAAAACAGACATTTTGCTATGCGGAGAAAAGATTGCGCATATTTCAAAGACAATTGAACTGAATGAATCATTTTGCCATACTATTGACGTGCAAGGTAAAATTGTTACTCCGGGATTTATAGATCAGCATGTACATATTACTGGTGGAGGAGGGCAACAAGGTTATGCCTCATTAGTCCCCGAGGTGACTATGAGCGAACTGGTGGCATGTGGTACTACTACTGTATTGGGTATGCTTGGTACTGATGGATTTGCCAAAGAACTTACTACGCTTTATGCCAAGGCCAAAGCTATTGACGATGACGGATTGTCGGCTTATATGCTGACAAGTTATTACGGATTGCCTACCAAAACATTGATGAATAGTGTGGCTGACGATCTTATCTTCATAGATAAAGTTATTGGCTGTAAGCTGGCGATGAGTGATGACCGTAGTCCGTTTCCGACAGAGCAAGAGATATTACGTATTATACATCAGGTACGTTTAGGGGGATTTACATCTGGTAAAGGAGGAATTCTCCACATTCATTTGGGAGCACTTCCGGAAGGTATTGAGCCCTTACTCAATATTGCTCGTCACTATCCTACACTGATATCTTATCTGTCTCCTACTCATCTGATACGTACTGAAGCTCTTTTTATGCAGGCTGTAGAATTTGGTAAATTAGGTGGAATGATTGATTTTTCGACTGGTGGCTCAAAGTTTGATACTCCCCATCGTTGTGTGATACGTGCATTGCGAGCTGGTGTCCCCCTTGATCGCATTACTTTTTCTAGTGATGGCCATGGTGGCGTACGCAGAGTGAATCCTGAAACTGGAGAAATAACTTATCGTCCTGCTCCTTTGAATTTAAATTTCAAGGAGGTAGTTGCATTAGTCAATGAGGAGGGGGTACCATTGGAACAGGCGATTACATTGATAACATCCAATCCGGCTCGTAATCTGAAATTACGAGCTAAAGGTATTGTGGCACAAGGAGCAGATGCAGACTTGTGTTTTTTGGCGGAAGATTTGCAGCTTACAGATGTCATTGCCCGTGGTAAATTTGTAATGCAAGATGGTACAATAGTAAAGAAGGGAAGGTACGAATTATGAAGAAGCTGATTATATTTTATATTGGATTCCTCTGTATTTGTTTATCTGCAATAGCGAAACAGACTTTGGAAAGGCCAAGAGGTGAACATTTCTTCACTTATAGTCAATACCCTCCTTTTGCCGATCGCCCGGTAGATGTACATTATTATATACCTTCCCAGGGGGATATTAAACAAATGCCTATTGTATTTGTCTTTGAAGGAGGAGACCGCGGTTATCGTTATCTTTTGGACGGTTGGAAAGAAGAAGCGGAGAGAAAGGGTTTTATGCTTTTTATACCTCACTTTGATTTGAAATCTTATCCTTTGGCAGACTATCAGGAGGTGGGGGTGATGAATGCTGCCCATACAGTAGCTAATGCTCCCGAAAAAATTACACCAGTGTTGGTTGATAAACTATTTGAATATGTGCGTCAATTTACGGGAAGCATGCGCAAAGGATATATGATTTATGGTCATTCTGCTGGTGGGCAATTCGTACAGCGTTTCATGCTTTTTCACGATAGTCCTTATGTGGAAAAAGCTATTATAAGTTCTCCCGGTTGGTATACTTTTCCAGATTTGGCCCAGACATATCCTTATGGTACGGCTGGTATCCCCTATATTTCATCTGAACAGATAAAAAAATACTTGTCAAAACCTATCATACTACAGCTGGCTTTGGGAGATACGATACGTGAGTCTTTTCTACGCAAGACTCTTGAAGCTGAACGACAAGGACGAAACCGTATGGAGCGTGGGCGTAGTTTCTGGCTTTATATTCACCAGTTGGCTGCATCCCGTGGTTGGGAATGTCATTGGCGCAAGATAGAAGAGTGCGGCATCGGGCATGAGGCTGTCCCTATGGGGAAACAAGCTGTGCCATTATTGACGACAGATTCTTTACGGGTACTTTTTATAGGTAATAGCTATACTTTTTTTAATCGTTTGCCATGGCAAGTCCAATCGTTAGCATCCTCATGTGGAAAAAAAATATCAGTGCGCCAGGTTGCTAACCCTGGTTGGTACTTGAGACAGCATGCAGCCAATACGCAAACATTAGAGGCGATTCGTGAAGGAGGATGGGATTATATGGTGATGCAAGAACAGAGCAAGGCACCTACTCGTGAAAAGGAATGGGTAAAGAAGAATGTATTCCATCCTGCGGCGCAGTTAGATAGTTTACGCCGTCTTTATGCCCCAAAAGGAAAAAGTGTCTGTTATATGACATGGGGGCGTAATAATGATACTTATGAAGGAATGCAGCAGCAACTTACGGAAAGCTATTTGGAGATGGCTGATGTCCTTGATGCTTATTGTGCTCCTGTGGGTGAGGCATGGAGACGTGTACGTAGAGAGTGTCCAAGTTTGCAGTTGTATAATTCTGATGGCAGCCATCCTAGTCCTGCAGGCAGTTATCTGGCGGCTTGTGTCTTTTATGCAATTTTTTTTGGTGAGCCTTTTAGCAGCGATTATTATGCAGGTCTACCGTCTGAAACAGCTCTTTATTTACAGAGGATAGCACAAGAAGTGGTATTAGCTAATCTTGTGTTATGGAATAGAAATCAGTCGAAGCAACCTGCCGGAGTAACTGCAAGTTTCTATCCTAACCCCAAATTTGACCGTGAGACACCTACTCTAAGTAAACCTTACGGTAGCGGATTGGCATCGGTTGATGAGATAAAGGACTATTTACAACAATTGGTTGTACGTTCTCCGGGTTTGGCATATATGGAGAATATTGGTGTAACCAAACAAGGACGTACCATTCCGGTACTTTATTTGGGTACTCCCGACAAGAAGAAGGTAAGGGTATGGATTCAAGCGGCACTGCATGGTAACGAGCCGGCAGGTGCTGAGGCTGTATGCATGCTTGTCCGTTACTTACTTTGTGAAAAAGAAGGACGTGAATTGCTGAATCATATAGCTGTGGCTTTGGTTCCTATAGCCAATGTTGATGGTTATGCCATTCAGCAACGTCGTTCAGCCGATGGCTACGATTTGAATCGCGATCAGAGCAAATTAGAGGATGCTGTCACTTTGCTGTTGAAGCAGTCCTATCAGCAATGGAATCCGGACGTAGCTCTTGATATTCATGAATATACACCTTTACGTCGTGAGTTTAACTTATTACGTGGAGTGCCGACAGCAAATGCTGCTGATGTACTTTTTTTACCTACCGGACATCTTAATGCGCCTTTAGCTTTACGTGTGCTGTCTGAAGAACTTTTTCGTCGTGAGGCAGAGGTCGTTTTAAATAGTGCCGGTTATACTTCCGGTTTCTACTTCACTCCCCGTGTGGCAGATGGTTCCCTTGTTCTTGTAAAAGGTGCCAAAAGTCCGCAGTCCAGTTCTACTTTTCAAGCATTGACGGGGGCTGTATCGCTTTTTGTCGAAATAAGAGGTATTGGATTGGGACCGGAGTGTTTTGCACGTCGTAGTGAGTGCGGTTTCTTGGTGGCACGGCAAACGTTGGTTACTGCTGCGCAACATCGTGCTTCAATTAAACGTAAGATAGAACAAGCCAGGAAGCGCACCTTGAAAGCTACTGAACCGATATATGTTACTTTCACTTCGGATACTGTACGTCATGTAGTCTCTTTTATCGATTATAAGGCCAATGAACTGTTTAAGACTGAACTGCCAACCCTTGATGCCATGCAAGTAACACCTCAATTGGTGCGTACTCGCCCTAAGGCTTATCTGCTCGATGCTCTCTGTACAGAAGCAGTATGTAAGCTTCGAGCGTTGGGTGTACACATTGAGCAAGTTACCCGTGTACAAAAAGCAAAAGTTGAGCGTTACAAAGTAACCCGTCTGTATCGTGCAGAGAAGGAATGGGAGGGGATTCATCCGGTAAATGTAGAAACGGATGTCTATGAAGATAATGTAGAACTTCCAATAGGTAGTTGGTTGGTACCTTTGGCACAACCTTTAGGAAATTTGGTTGCCACGTTGCTTGAACCGGAGTCTGTCTGTGGTTTCGTAAACTTCTGTGTTATTCCGGCTGAGGAAGGAAAGGGACTGTTTGTCAGTAGACTTATAAAATAAGAATTGGATATATAAAATTAAATTCGGTAATGACTATGAAACTAAAAAAAACGCTACAGATTATACTTGCTTTATGTTTAGGCCTATGGATGATTTCATGCCAGCAGGAACATATCAAGTTGACCTCTCCAAATGGAAAACTTTCTTTAGAGTTTACACTTGATGAAGAAGGTGCTCCCCGATATTGTTTAAGACATGCGGGGAAGAATATTTTACTTCCTTCACGTCTGGGATTGGTTTTGAAGGATGCGCCAGATCTTTTGACTGGTTTCGTTCTAAAAGAGGTTAAGCATGATTCGCATAATGATGTGTGGCAACCAGTATGGGGGGAAGAGGCTGAAATTGTAAATCATTATAATGAATTGAGGGTATGCCTCAAGGAAGAAACATCGTTGGAGCGGGAACTGAATATTATTTTTCGTCTTTTTGATGATGGGATGGGATTCCGGTATGAGTTCCCGCGCCAGCAACAGCTACAAGAGTTTCTTATTGATGACGAAGTGACTGAATTCGTTTTTCCTGCAGATTATGATGCTTGGAGTATTCCAGTGAAAGGAGTTCGTTTTTACGAGGCCTTATTTGAGAAAAAAACTCTTAGTAAGATGGGATGGGTAAGCACTCCGGTGACGATTGAGACAACAGATAGCCTTTATTTGGCTATTCATGAAGCAAATCTTACAGATTATGCTGCCATGAACTTGAAGCCGGTTGAACAAGTTGAAGATAATAAAACGGTTACATTACGTGCGGCTCTTACACCTTGGAGTACAGGTGAGAAAGTACGTGTTACCGATACCCGTGTATCTCCTTGGCGTACAATGATAGTGGCTGAATCTGCCGGTGATTTGCTTCTTTCCCGTCTCATGTTAAATCTTAATGAACCTTGTCGTATAACCGATACTTCCTGGATACAACCTATGCGCTATATTGGAATTTGGTGGACTTATCACATGAAGCATAACACCTGGCATGCCGGTCCCCATCATGGGGCCACAACAGAGAATACAATGCGTCACATCGATTTTGCTGCTGCCAATAACCTGGGAGGTGTACTGGTGGAAGGGTGGAATGAAGACTGGGCTACTTGGAAGTTTAGTTTCACAAAACCTTATACCGATTTTGATATACAACGTATTACTGACTATGGGCGTAGCAAAGGAGTAGCTTTGATAGGACATCATGAAACTGGCGGTAATGTTTCCAATTATGAAAATCAGATGGAAGATGGTTTCAAGTTCTATGAGAAATATGGTGTGCATCAAGTAAAAACGGGTTATGTGGGCGATTTGCTTGATGGGAAAGAATATCATAGCAGTCAGTTTGGTGTACTTCATTATCGCAAGGTAATAGAGGCTGCTGCCCGTCACCGTATCTGTATTGATAATCATGAACCGGTGATTCCTACAGGTTTGCAGCGTACTTTTCCTAATCTGATGACACAAGAGGGAGTACGTGGACAAGAATGGGACGCTTGGGATGTAGATGGTGGAAATCCTCCCTCTCATACCGTAATATTGCCTTTCACTCGTGGGTTGGCAGGCCCGATGGACTTTACACCGGTGACGTTTCGGTTTGTTAACGATGTAATGCCACAGACACGTGTACATACCACACTGGCCAAACAATTGGCGCTGTTTGTGGTGCTCTATTCACCGTTACAAATGGCTTCGGATGAAATAGAGAATTACGAGGCTAATCCGGAACCTTTTAATTTTATAGTATCTTGTCCTACAGATTGGAGCAGAACAGTGGTGCCGGAAGCATGCATTGGCAGTTATGTTACTATTGCCCGTTGTGATAAAGGAGAGGGATGCTGGTATATAGGCAGTATCACGGGAGATGAGGAACGAACGGCTAATATCAGTCTGTCTTTTCTCGATACAGATAAAAGATATCTGGCTACTATTTATCGTGATGCTCCTGAGGCCGATTATGAGACATGTCCTGCTGCTATACTTATAGAAGAGCGCGAAGTGACTTATAGTGATACCCTCACCATTCGGCAAGCACGTAGTGGAGGAACTGCCGTACGTCTGTGTCCTATAAAAGACAGTTGAGCCGGAGGTATATTGGGGCAGAGTTGTTTATATTTTCTCTCTCAAGTATTCGTAAAAGCTATATTGCGACCGTACCTTCTCCTTTTGCGGTCGCGACGACTTCCAGCGGTTTCGCAACCGGTCGTCCACAAAGCAGGCTTTCCGTTTGTCCGACAGTTGTATGGATAGCATATCGATGAGCTCTTGCTTCAAGTCCGGGTCCAGAATGGGGGTGACAGCTTCGATACGGCGGTACAAGTTACGCCGCATCCAGTCCGGCGAGCCGAGGAAGAGCTTGGGTGCGCCGCCGTTGCCGAAGTACCACACACGAGCATGTTCCAAAAAGGTATCCACGATGCGTGTTACGCGGATGTTGCGGCTGTACTCCTGCCCGGGGATGAGGCAGCAGATGCCGCGGACAATGAGGTCTATCTCTACACCGGCTTGCGAGGCTTCGTAGAGGCGGTCTATCATGGCGGGGTCTTGCAGGGCATTCATTTTTAGGATAATCCGTCCTTGCTTGCCTTGCCGGGCCAGTTCTATTTCGTGATTGATGAGGCGGTTCAGTTCAGGAATCAGGTTGAAGCGGGCCACAAGCAGGCGGTGGAACACCGGATTTTCCTTTCCCTGCAGAGTACGGAACAAGTTGTGCAAGTCGTTTACAATTACCGGGTTGCAGGTGAATAGTCCGCTGTCCGCATAGAGGGTGGCGGTCTTTTCGTTGAAGTTGCCGGTACTGATGTAGGCGTAGCTTGTCAGTTTGCGCCCTTCCTTGTCGCGGCGTAGCACGAGGGCTACTTTGGCATGTACCTTTAGTCCCGGTATGCTGAAAATGATGTTGATGCCGGCGGTTTTCATCATCTCGGCGGTGGCGAGGTTGTTTTCTTCGTCGAAGCGGGCTTTCAGTTCCACAAAGACGGTGACTCTCTTTCCGTTCTGTGCAGCGGCTATCAAGGTGTTGATGACGGTGGAGTTCTCTGCCACGCGATACTGAGTCACCATGATTTCGCGCACGGTGGGTTCATGGACGGCTTCATATAGGAAATGGATGAAGTGGTCGAAAGAGTGGTAGGGATAATGCAGCAGCAGGTCCTTCTTCTCCACATAGCGGAAGATGGATTCGCGTTCGTCCAGGCAGGTCAGCTTCATGGGCTGGGGTTTCTTGATGGGACGTACGCTTTGGTTGGGATTGGGCAGATGCCGCAAATCCTCCATGTTGAGGTGCTTGTCTCCCGGCACCAGCTCCCGGCGGTCTATGCGGTAGGCATCTACCAGAAAGTCGAGGAAGTCCTGGGGCATGGCGCGGTCGTATACAAAACGGCACACGGCGCCTATCTTGCGTTTCTTTACCTTCTTCTTCACCTGCTCGATGATTTCGGAGGTATTGGCGGCATCGTCTATCAGAATATCCGCATCGCGTGAAATCTTGATGCAATAACTGCTGTCCACTTCATAACCGGGGAAGATGGTATCCAGATTGGCCTTGATGATGTCTTCAATGAACATCAGATAATAGTCTTTCCCCACCTTAGGCAGCTGGATGAAGCGCGGCACTTTGCTGTACGGCAGTTTCATCACGAAATATTGGATGCGGTTTGGAGAACCGACGGGAGCTCCTTTCAGATGAAGCCGTACGGCCAGATAGAGACGGTTGTCGCGCAGGAATGAAATCACCTTGTCCTTGCTTACGGGTACCGGGGCCAGATAGGGGAATATCTCTTCGCGGAAGAAGTTGCGCACGAAGTCGTTATGAAACGGTTCCACGTTGCGGCTCTGATAGAATATGATGTGGTGTTTCCGTAGGGCGGGCAGTATCTTCTGTTCGTAGATGCGGATACGGTCTTCCAGTTGGCGGTTGACTTCCCGGTTGATTTCATCTACCAGCTCGGCGGCGGACTGCACAGTCTCTTCATCGCTTTGCGAGGCTCCGGTGGCTATGGCTTTATGGTCGGCCACGCGTATCTTGTAGAATTCTTCCAGATTGGAGGAGTATATGGAAATGAAGTTGATGCGTTCGTATAGCGGCAGTGTATCGTCTTCGGCTTCCAGCAGCACGCGGTAGTTGAAAGACAGCCAGCTGATATCACGTTTGAAATATCTGTTTTCCATAGTTTAATGTGCTAAAGTGATTAATGTGCCAATGTGCTAATGAAGAGAAGTTCGCGGATGGTGCGCAGCCAATTAGCATATTGGCACATTATCACATTAGCATATTGATTTCTTTCCCAAATATAATTACCTTTGTTTTAATAAACAAAGGAAAAATGACAAAAGTTGGTTTATTATCGGATACGCATGGCTACTGGGATGAAAAGTACCTGCAATATTTTGAAGACTGTGACGAGATATGGCACGCCGGCGATATCGGTTCGCTGGAAGTGGCACAGAAGCTGGCGGCTTTCCGTCCCTTCCGTGCCGTGTATGGCAATATTGACGGGCAGGAGATACGGCAGCTCTATCCGCAGATTCTCCGTTTCACGGTGGATGGGGCGGAGGTGCTGATGAAGCATATCGGCGGTTATCCCGGCAACTACGACCCTTCCATCAAGGGCAGCATTCTGGTGCGTCCCCCAAAGCTGTTCATCAGCGGGCACTCGCATATACTGAAGGTGAAGTATGACAAGACGTTGGATGTACTCCACATCAATCCGGGCGCTGCGGGCATTCAAGGTTTCCATAAGGTGCGTACGATGGTACGCTTTGCGGTTGATGGGGGAACGTTTAAAGATTTGGAGGTGATAGAACTTGCTGACCGATGATGTAGTTTGTTTATTTTCAATGGATTGTATTTACCGATTGCTTGCGCTATAGTGTAAAAGCCGTTACATGCTAATGTAAAGGTCGTTACGCTATTGGGTAAAGGCCGTTACACTATTTGGTAAAGGTCGTTACACGCTGAGATGAAGACCGTTTCATCAAGGGGTGACGGCCGTTACGCACTGAAGTAAGCAAAACAATGTACCGGAGTAAGCAAAGCAATGAAGTAAAAAGATGAAACCAAGCCTTCACTTAATCGAATTTTTCCATTATCTTTGTACCCGAATAGCAAGTAGAGCCGTGGGGCATCGTCCTCCTTCTTATTTTATTCTCCATTTTGAAGTATCACCGAAAAAGAACTGAAATATGAAAGGAATTATTCTTGCAGGTGGCAGTGCCACTCGTCTCTATCCGTTGTCCAAGGCTATCTCCAAGCAGATAATGCCCGTCTACGACAAGCCGATGATATACTACCCGCTCTCTACACTGATGTTGGCGGGAATTCGCGAAGTGCTTATTATCTCTACTCCACGTGACTTACCCATGTTCCGCGAGCTGCTGGGAACCGGTGAAGAACTCGGTATGTCCTTTTCCTATAAGATACAAGAGAATCCCAACGGACTGGCACAAGCCTTTGTGCTGGGTGCAGAGTTCTTGGACGGCGGACCGGGCTGCCTTATTCTGGGCGACAACATGTTCTACGGTCAAGGCTTCTCCGCCATGCTGAAGCGTGCCGCTTCCATAGACAAGGGTGCCTGCATCTTTGGTTATTACGTCAAGGACCCCCGTGCCTACGGTGTAGTGGAGTTTGATGCCAACGGCAAAGCCGTCTCGCTGGAAGAAAAGCCTGCCAATCCTAAAAGCAACTATGCCGTCCCCGGACTGTACTTCTACGACTCCACCGTGACAGAGAAAGCCGCCTCCTTGAAGCCCTCTGCTCGCGGCGAATACGAAATTACCGACCTCAACCGTCTCTATCTGGACGAGGGCACGCTGAAAGTGGAGCTCTTCGGCCGTGGCTTTGCCTGGCTCGACACCGGCAATTGCGACAGCCTGCTGGAAGCCAGCAATTTTGTCGCCACCATCCAGAACCGTCAAGGCTTCCGCGTGAGCTGTATCGAAGAGATTGCCTGGCGCAAGGGCTGGATAGATGTAGACCAGCTGTATCGCTTGGGTGAACAGCTTGGCAAGACCGAATATGGCAAATACCTGATGGAACTGGCTGAATCGAAGCGATGAACTCTTTGTTCCCCAAAAAGAGAAGGAGAATAGTTCTCCTATAAAGGCCCGCTGACTTTAATTTTTAATTTATAATTTTTAATTCTCATGAAGACTTATCTCGTAACCGGTGCCGCCGGTTTTATCGGCGCCAACTATATTAAATATATCCTGGCAAAACATAATGATATTAAAGTGGTGATACTGGATGCCTTGACCTACGCAGGCAATCTGGGCACCATTGCCAATGACATTGACGACGAACGTTGCTTTTTTGTAAAAGGTGACATCTGCGACCGCGTGCTTGCCGACGAACTGTTTGCCAAGTATAAATTCGATTACGTAGTGAATTTTGCTGCCGAGAGCCACGTAGACCGTAGCATAGAGAATCCCCAGCTTTTCCTGATGACCAACATCCTGGGTACACAAAACTTGCTCGATGCCGCCCGCCGTGCCTGGGTCACGGGTAAGGACGAGTCCGGTTATCCCACTTGGCGCAAAGGCGTTCGTTACCATCAAGTGTCTACCGACGAAGTTTACGGCTCACTTGGTGCCGAAGGCTACTTCACAGAGCAAACCCCGCTCTGCCCGCACAGCCCTTACAGCGCCAGCAAGACGAGTGCCGATATGGTAGTGATGGCCTATCACGATACCTATAAGATGCCCGTCACTATCACCCGCTGTTCCAACAACTACGGTCCTTATCACTTCCCCGAAAAGCTGATTCCGCTTATCATCAAGAATATTCTCGAAGGCAAGAACCTCCCCGTCTATGGCGACGGCAGTAACGTGCGTGACTGGCTCTACGTGGAAGACCACTGCAAAGCTATCGACCTGGTTGTCCGCGAGGGTGTGGAAGGCGAAGTCTACAACGTAGGCGGTCACAACGAAAAGACCAATCTTGAAATCGTGAAGCTGACTATTGCCACCGTCCGCCGCTTGATGGAGGAAGAACCCCGTTACCGTGCAGTGCTGAAGAAACAAGTAAAAGCCGCCGACGGCACGATTGACATCAGCTGGATAAACGAAGACCTTATCACCTTCGTCAAAGACCGCCTAGGTCACGACCAGCGTTATGCCATCGACCCCACAAAGATTACCAATGCCCTGGGCTGGTATCCGGAGACGAAGTTCGAGGTCGGCATCGTCAAGACCATTGAATGGTACCTGAACAACCAGCCGTGGGTGGAAGAAGTGACCAGCGGTGATTATCAGAAGTATTACGAACAGATGTATGGAGGTAGAGGTTAAGGTTTAGGGATTAGGGTCTAACCGCTAATCCTTAACCTCTAACCTCTCAATTCAGCGCCACCGCTAACAGTAATCCTAAGAACAGCATATTGCGCGACGTCTCGCCCAGTATGCTGTTCAGCTTTTTACCGCTACCTATCTGTATCATTTTGCGCCACGTCAGTGCGTGCATATAGAGATAGACGCAGGGAGCCCAGATAAATTCCAGCGGAGTCAGCTTGCCCGTGTAGACAAACCAGAAGCAGAGCAGCACGGCGGCGATGCCCAGTGCCAGATACATATTCTCACCGAACTTCTTGCCGTAGCGTACCACCAGCGTACACTTGCCGCTCACGGCATCCTGCTCGCGGTCGCGATAGTTGTTCACCATCAGCAAGGTGTCTATGGCGAGGCCACTGACGAGCGACAGCACCACCACATCCATATTCAGCGTATAGGCCTGCACGTAGTAGGTGCCGCATACGGGCACGAAGCCGAAGAACACCAGCACCAGTACGTCGCCCCAGCCCCGATAGGAGAGCAGCGTGGTATAGAGGAAAGCAAACAGTATGCACACCACGCCCAGCACCACCAGTTCCCAGCCTCCGTGGGGCAGCTGCCCCCAGACGGTGAACAGCACTGCCAGCCCTGCCAGGCACGACAGTGTCAGTGCGATGCCGATGCCGGTTTTCATGGCTGCCGGCGTAATCCAACCTTCGGCGCAGGCGCGCTGCGGCCCCAGCCGGTCTTCCCGACGGTCGGTCCCTTTCTGGAAGTCGAAGAGGTCGTTGATAAAGTTGGCGGCAATCTGCATGCCGCAGGCAAAGAGGGCGCACAGCAGGGCGGGTGCGGTCTTGAACTGTCCGTCGCTGAAGGCAAGGGCACTGCCCAGCAATACCGGGATGATGGCTCCCGTCAACGTCTTGGGGCGGGCGGCGAGAAACCATGCGTAGGGTGAATTCTGTTTAATCTCGTTCATCGTAGTTCCAATTTAGTTCGGCATCTGCCAGCAAAAATACTGAAAATCCCTATATTTGTTGTAATCTGAAGTATCTTATTTGATTACCAACGCTTTGTAGAAAACTCGCATGAGAACGGGCAACGGATAAGAAAATGCCAGACTGTTCTGAACCACCATATTCCTCATGCTTTCAAATAACTCTTTTGTCAATGCAAAGATAGCATTTTTTCTGTAAAGGCCGATAATATCCGGTCTGAATTTTATGCAATAATCCATACCGAAAAGTACAGCCATCCCGTAGCCGAGTCCCCGTAACTCACAGGCAAAGGTAACTCGTGTTCTTTTCGTACAAGCAAGGTCAAGCCCTTCGGGTTCCGTGGAAAAATCATCCTCGCCCTGAAGGGCTTGCGGTATTTTTCCCGGAAACCTTGCATGTACGGAACACGACCTTTTAAAGCCTGTAGTTACGGGAACTCCGGCCCCGAAAAGCCGGACTAACAAAAGTCAATTGTTATGTTACAGCAGATGGCAAAGAACAAGTACAGTATCGAAACGCTCAGAGAACGGAATGTTTCATACGACCATGAACATTGGCTGACGCAGGAAGATGTGGATATGGCCAACAATTATGTACAACTCATCGAGCGGACACGCTCGGAAGTCACACCGCAAATCGGTGACAGGCTGGTATATGTAACCGAACATGGGGACTATTACAGGCACGCCCTTATTGATAGCAGGAGCGCAAAAGAAGGATACCTATCCGTATGCGAACAGCCGTATGTGCCTTTCGTATGGAAAGAGGACGGGAACATCCGTCTGAGTGTCAGCGGAGGCGCATTCCACTCTGTAAATCCGAAAGACCTGAAATTCCTGAAATGGACGGAAGGCGCGTTCAAGGACTGGGGGCATTGCGGGGCGTGCGCCAACGGTTCGGTGACATTCCTGGCTAAAGTGCCGTTATGGTTCTATGCCGAACCCAATCCCAAGTATGGAAAATTCACAACCGAGACCTACCGGAAGTTCTACCTGAACAAAAGAGAGGAATCCGGGAATGGCAATCTCTATCAAAGTCTTGATATCGCTTTTGGGAACGAAGCCGACTTCCAACAGTTCCTGAAAGACTACGAAGGAACGGTTTTCAAAGGCAATTGGCCCACCCAAATCGTATTATGGTGTTTCCGTCGCGAATATATATTCCTGCCTCTTGCCGAATGGAAAAAGATTGATACCCCGGCAGAAGAACGAAGGCTCAATTTCCATCCCGAACAGGTGAAGATTGTCAAGGACATGGAAAAACACATCACCTGTTTCTACCGAATCAAATCACAGAATTTCTAACACTTAAAAATCCAACAGATATGCAAACTACAACAGCAACCAAGACCGGCAACGCTCCCGACCTGCTTTCCGGTATCCTGAGCGTGCAAGTGAGAAACGAGGACAAAATCACGGAACAAGACCGTCTGTATTGCCAGACGCAGCAGGACCTGCTCTACAAGACGCTCGACCGGATTGACCGCTGGTACGCCGTCTTCAAGGAGGAAGCGGAACAGTACCAGACGGAGCGCAAGTTCCATTACGAGGAAAACGGCAAGGTCTCCATGCGTGATTTCTATTCCTACCATAACGGGAAGGAGGATTACTCGCACAACGAGTTCAAGCCGTTCGACCTTATCAATGACCTGGTTGACAAGAACCATAACGCCAACTCCAACTTCGCGGGTCGTATCATCGCCTATTTCAACAAGACCTACAATGTTCAAGTACCGGTGCCAGGCATAGACGGGAAAACGCTCCGCATGGGATTCCGCCCAGTCTATGAAACATACGTGGATACCGTCATAGAACATCTGGGAGGCAAGAGTTTCCGTGAAACAGCGGAGGAAGAACTGCTGTCCCGCTTCCTGAAAGTAGTGCAGCCATCGTGCTGGAGTAAGGTCAAACCGGAGCTGAAAAAGGACAAAATCACGTTCCCCGAAATTCTGAGATTTGACGAGTTCTACCTGTCATACAACCGAAACCAGATTCATTACAACTATCGTGGCAAAATAGAGACCTTCTGTGAAGGCATCGCATTCGGTGCCGATGACACCATCCATGGTTCAAGCAAGATGATTGTCGGGCTGCATGAAGATGATGTGGATGTTTCCCGTTGGTACGACCTCACCATGACCAATGCCGAACAAATCAGATTTTACAAGAACGGCCGCATCGACATCCGCTTCAAGGACAGTGCAGCCGCCGAAAGCTGTTTCAAGCGGCTCCGGCTGGATGAAATCACATTAAGAGAACAATAGCGGCATGAGAGACCAATCCAGACACCCCGTAAGGCATCCTTGCGGGGTGTTTTCATTTTTAACAATAAACAGATAAAGCCATGTATGCCATCATACCCCAACAGATACCGCAAGATATGCGTGCCGAGGTCAACGAGAAGATACTTTTTGCCATAGGCTCCGGCAAGGATCTCATCCCGGCGGAAAGCATCTACAACTGCTACACCGGCATCGGAGGGCTGCACAACCTCAGGCAGTCCGACTTTGCCAATTACAACGAGTACGCCCAGGCGAAGAAGGAGTTCGAGATGGGACAGTTCTTCACCCCTCATGAAGTATGCAGGGATATGGTAGAGCTGCTTTCTCCCGTCCCTTCAGAAATGGTACTCGACATGTGCTGCGGCATGGGCAACTTCTTCAACCACCTGCCGAACCAGCACAACGCCTACGGCTTTGACATTGACGGCAAGGCAGTGGCAGTGGCGAGGTATCTCTATCCGGAAGCCCATATCGAGAAATGCGACATCCGGCAATATTATCCGCAGCAACGCTTCGATGTCATCATCGGCAATCCTCCTTTCAACCTGAAGTTCGACTACAAGCTCTCGCAGGAGTATTACATGAACAAGGCATACGGTGTGCTCAATCCGGCAGGCATCCTGATGGTCCTCGTTCCCTTATCGTTCATGCAGAGCGAGTTCTGGGAGAAGAGCCGCGTCGCGAATATCAACGGTGACTTTTCCTTTGTCGGCCAGGTCAAATTAGACCCGGACGCCTTTGCCTCCGTAGGGGTACACAACTTCCGAACGAAAGTCATGGTGTTCCTGCGCAAGTCCCTCCATATCGAAATGCAGCCCTACAACGCGGACGAGTTCATCCCGATGGAAGAGTTGAAAGGCCGTATCAGGGAGGCAAGGGCGATGAAGCAGAGGCTGCGCCTCGACCTGATGCGTGAGACCAACCGGATTGACAAGGAGGAGCTGGAGCTGTTCGAGTACAGGCTCGCCAAGTACATGTACGAGCTGAAAGCGCACGCGGCTCTGAACAGGCATATCGACAAGGCGGAAGCGTTGGTGACAAAGTTCCGCAACCAGAAACCGCCTGGCAATGCCACGAATGAGCAGGTCAAGGAATGGGAAAGGAAAAAGCTGACCACGAAGAAAGTGCTCGGCATCATCCGCAGATACATTACTTCGCAAAACATCGTACCGCGCAAGGAAGTAGCCCTGGTGAAGACCTCCTACGGATTCAAGCTGAAACAGTACGCCCCACGCCTGCTGGATAAGGTACAGCACAAGGCTGCGGGCATCAACGACCTCGTATTGGGACGGGCGGAGCTTCCCGTACCGGAAATCCTGACGGAAAAGAACATGATGCAGGTCCGTGCGGCGGAGAAGCTGATACGGAAAAAGCGCAGGCAATACGAAATCCAGAACCGGCAGTTTGCAGACATGAAGCCTGACGTCCGGCTGGCAGAATACCTCGACCGGGCTACTTTCATCAACAAGGAAGGCGATGTATGTGAGTTTACGGAGCTCCAGAAACACGACCTGAACCTCGTATTGCAGAAACGGTACGCGCTGTTGAACTGGCAACAAGGGTCTGGCAAAACCGCCGCCGTGTACCACCGTGCCAGGTACCTGCTCAAATACCGCAAGGTACGCAATGTCATCATACTGGCCCCCGCCATCGCCACCAACATGACATGGGTACCGTTCCTGACGATAAACAGGGAGCGGTTCCGCATGGTAAGGAACAACGCCGACCTCGAAACGGTTCCGGAAGGGGTATTCCTCGTGCTCTCCACCTCCATGCTCGGCAAGCTGAAAAGAGGGCTGGCAAAGTTCATCAGGCGCACCTCAAGGAAACTGTGCCTGGTGTTTGATGAATCCGACGAGATCACCAACCCCTCGTCCCAGCGCACAAGGCATATCCTGACCATCTTCCGCAGGCTCAAATACAAGATCCTCGACACGGGAACGACCACGCGCAACAACATCGCGGAGCTGTACAGCCAGTTCGAACTGCTGTACAACAACTCCGTCAATATGGTTTGCTGGTGCAGCCGGATATACCACGAGAACAGGGAGAAGGAGATAGAGGAAGACTCAAATCCGTACTACGGAGAACCGTTCCCCGCCTTCAGGGGACACGTGCTGTTCCGCTCCTGCCACTGTCCGGGCAAGGCGACCGTGTTCGGCATCGAGAAGCAGAACCAGGACGTGTACAACAAGGACGAACTGTCCTGCCTTATCGGCAAGACCGTCATCACGCGCAAGTTCAAGGACTTTGCCGGAGAAAAATACGAGGTCAGGATGCACACTGTCGCACCGTCAGAAGGGGAACACGAAGTGTACCGTGTCATCATAGAGGAGTTCTGCCGTATCTGCGAGCTTTACTACAACAGTACCGGCGACACGAAAAAGGATGCGGGCCTTCGTCTCATGCGCCAGATCAAACTTCTTATCAAGGCCTGCTCCGTACCCCACCTGATAGAGGGCTATTTCGGGAACGGGCGTCCGAACAAGACGGCGTACATCGAGAAACTGATACGGAAGATTCCCGGCAAGGTTGCCGTCGGCTGCACCTCCATAGCGGCGTTTGAACTGTACGAGAGCCATATCTGCGAGCGTTTCCCGGAACGGCCGGTATTTACCGTCAAGGGCGACGTCGCGTTCAAGAAGCGGCAGGGCATCGTTTCGGAATTCGACTCCACCATAAACGGCATTCTGATATGCACGCAGCAGAGCCTGAGCAGCTCGGTAAACATCCCCTCCTGCAACGATGTCATCCTTGAATCCCTGCAATGGAACATTCCCAAGATGGAGCAGTTCTACTTCCGCTTCATCCGCCTGGACTCCAAAGAGCTGAAGAACGTCCATTTCGTGACCTACAAGGATTCCGTGGAGCAGAACCTGATGGCATTGGTACTGACAAAGGAAAGGCTCAACGAGTTCATCAAGACCGGCGAGGTGAAGGAACAGTCGGAGATTTTCGAGGAGTTCGATGTCACGATGTCCGTCATCGACAGCCTGCTGGTACGGGAGCGTGACAGCGAGGGAAAAATCCACATCAGCTGGGGAAGCCAGCGCATAATGAGTTAGCGAAATGAATACAGACACGAGGAACCGCAGAATCCATTCCACAGGCAAAGGTAGCCCGTATCCTCATCGGCTGTGCAAGGTCATGCCGCGAGCGGTTTCCGGGGAAATCATCCTCGCCGGAGGCTGCGGTATTTCCCCGGAAAACCCTGCACAGCCGGGATACGGACCTTTCGGGGCCTGTGGAATGGAATCCCCGGTTCCGGTCATAAACAATAATAAAGAAACGATTATGGACTTGAATCAAGCGGAAGTGGCAGTGACCACGCAGCATCTCATAGACATAAGGCAGGAGAAGGACAACTGGTTGCAGATGTCCGACTTCGGCGACATGGGGGAATTCCTTTGCACCTGCTCCGGACTTTTCCCCGAAGAGGAAACCCCGGAATACAGGTACACACGGTGGGAAGAAATCCCCGCCATGTTGATAAACCGGCAGTGGCTGTGCCCCAACTTCTTCGAGATAAGGGAGGCGATGGAGCAGCTGGAGGATCCCGACAAGGAGTGGTTCTTCGACTGGTGTGACCGTTACGGGCATGACATCAGTACGGAAGACCCGCACCTGCTGGTAGCGCATTATATCGAGCTTTTCGGAAATGCGGCCCATATCGACGATGAGCCTTGCCCGGACAGCGGGGATGACAGCCTGCTGTACTACCCGGGCATATCAAACAACTATTTCGACACGGGCATTCCCCGCTTCGAGGTATTCGACGACAATTACGATTAAAACATATACAAGATGGAAATCAACTTCAAAGGGCCGGTAATGCCGGTTGACCCCTACTCGCAAATGGCATTTGTGGAGATTCTGAACATTCTCCTGACGGCAGGACATATCGTGGATGTGAACAGGTTTCTGATAAGCAGGAATGCAAACCCGCGATTCGGCTCGTTGTCAGGGTATTTCAGGTGGTCGTTCTCCGACAACCACTTCACGCTGTGGCAACGGGTGGAATACAATTCTCCGATTTGCTTCACACGGCGCATATTCAGCATCCATTTCGGAATGCTGGCAAGCCGTGACAGGAAAAGAGACAATACGGTAATGAACTAAAACATATCCATATGAGTCACCAGATTATTACAAGAATGGCATACAATGCCAAAACCAGGCAGATAGAAACTTGGCAGCATTCCAACAACGTGTGGCCGATAACAGACCATTTTTATGCATTGGATGTGAAAACGGACGAACAGATGTTCGAATTCATAACATTGATAGCAAACGGATTGTGGCAAGGACGCAAATGGGAAAAAGCGTTCAATACCCTTTTTGAAGAATATCCGGAACTGGTAATGTCCTCGTACAAACACGAACTTGATGACAAGCCTTGGACTGAATATTGTGCCATTTGCCAAAAATATGAGGAACTTGCCAAAAGCAAATGCGATGAAATAGTCGCGCGATTCAAGCACCTTACCGGGATTGTCTGACCCGAACAGATGAAAAAGATATGGAAGAGATAAAGATTTCAAACAGACAAATCGCGCTGATGGCTTTCGACAGACTGCGTAAGGACGACAGGAAAGATTCGGCATTGAAACTTGCCCGGTGCCTGTTGCGGGACACAAGCATATCGCTCGGAATCGGTGATATCGATTGGGATATCGACACGGCGATACGGCAGTGCGGAGGAGAACCGAAAACAGGATACAGGTACACGGCGTATTTCCACTTCAACCGGAACACGGAGATGGAAAAGAAAAGATATGACAAGATCGTGAAGGAACTGTATGGATAACGAGAGTAATAAGGAGGCGGCCGCAAGGTCGCTTCCGTCATTTATAACGGTATGTACGGGAAACAGAATCCTGCCGTACACAGGTAAGACAAATGGATGAACAGAAAACATTGACATTGGATTTCGTGAAATCCCTGATGGAACCGGCCTATACGTTGGTATGGACGGATTACAATGACAATCTTGATAACCATCGGGGGCTAATTCAGAAATGTCTTGACAGCAAAAGCCCCGAGCATTTGTGGGAAAAGACCGACATCTGGTACAGCGATGCCGAATGGGAGGCTGTCCGTGGGATAATCGCCAAATTGAAAGAGGAATGTACTGTTTTCAATGACTTTGAAGAAGGGGATGTGGATGCTTTCTTCGACGAGCACGAAGATGAAATCCGGGACGAGATTTACAGCCGTAACGACTCGGATGTGCTGAAGGAGCTGATAAGGCACACGGACGACATACCCATCCGTGTGGAAATGCTGTCCGACTACGACTGTATCAACTCCGACTGGTTTGAATCACAGGGCGGCTACAGCTATGAGGAATCCTACTTCGGGGACATGATAGACTGCCTGAACCTCAATCCTGCGAGAGTGAAGAAGCTCCTGACGGAACACGGTTACAAGGTTTCCGGACGTTTCCCTAACCGGAAAGGCAGGAACGGCAAGGAGCAGGTCTCCTATGAACAATTCTACGAGGAACTGGTCAATTCCTGTTGCGGTGCCAACCTGCTGACCTATATCGGAAAGGTAAACCTGAAGGAACTGTATGATGCCGGCTTCTCCCTAAAAGAGGTCATCATTCCCAAAGGCAACAGTTGCGGACTTTTCAGCCCGGTATATGGAGGAGGCAGCCTTCTTGAGATGGAACTGAAACAGGATGTGAGACTGAAATTGGAAATAAACAATTACCACGGTTTCCGCTTCCGGCTGGATGACGAACGCTCCAAATACGACTACTCCGTCCAGCATGTATATGGCGTATGTGATTCCTTCTTCGGTGATGCGGTAAACATAGTGTCCTGACAATCAAATAAAACAATAACCTTATAAACAAATTTTGAATATGAATGCCCATTTAACAATAATCCGGTCACACGGGAAAGAGCACCTCTGTTACCGTGATGAAGAATGTTTTGCCGATGTATCCTTGCCTATGATGACATTTACCGAAGGAGAAGATGATTTCGAGATAGTCAAGTGCAATCGTCCGGTTGCCGGCAGGACGTTTCGCTATCATGACGGACACTTCTCCATAGCAATGGAAATGTACCCAAACGGTTGGCCGGCATTGTGCCTGAAATCTCCTGAAACACATGAAATCTACACCATCCTGACGGTCAATCTTGAAAATGAGCCGGCATTTGCGCTACCGGACAGAGCTTTTGTCGACATCAACAACAATCCCGATGCAATGGGATTCCTTATAGCCAACAAACTGGCGGAGGATACAGGCTACAAGAGACAGAGCGGTTGGGTAGACTACCCGATGGTAAAGCTGAATATGCCGTCGCTTTATCGGCTTGACCCTGCCGGATTTCATAAAATCATAAGTTATCAACAAATAAATCATTAACAATCAAATTATAGGAATTATGGCAAAGTATGATGTAAAGGTAAGGTACGCCTTCGAGGGTACTTACACGGTAGCGGCAGACGACCGCGATGAAGCGAAAAGAATGGTTACACGGGACTGCGGTCTGGTAATGGGTGGAAATATTCACACCACGCTTGATGACGATGAGGTGGATTGGAATTTCGGTATTCATCCCGATATGCAGATTCTATCCATGACCCTGAGGAATGGAAAAGAAGCCTCCATACCAACTGACATTGATTTCTCCGGCAGGATCGGGGAACTGCGTAATGACATCATCGCCGCGATACGGCAGTTGCTCCACGACCACGCCATGAACGCGATACGGTTTCCGGAAGAGGACTGTGATCCGGTCTGGGTGATATGGTTCAGCGATAACGGAGACCCTTACGAATGCAGGGTGACAGGACTCCGGGTAACGGCGGACAGCCTGACTGTCATTGCAGAAGAGAAGGAAGGCGGTTTTGAAGTGGAATGTCACAGCCCGTTTGAACTCGGCGCAAGGAACATAGACTGGCTTCACGAGATGTATGATGCCGTATGGCATCAGCTGGAAGGAACAACAAGCGACAACACTTAAAATTACGGTTATGGCAACAAAAATCAACAAGAACAAACATGTGTGGGAAGGCTGGACTGTCGGCGATTTCATAGAAGAACTGAAACCGCAGGTGGCAATGATTATGGACGGGCAAAGTTGGAGAGAACCGTTCAAAAGCAAACAGGAACTTGCCGACTGGTGCAAGAACAACCAGCCCTATTACAAGAAACGCATACCGGACGTGAACAACCATTTCGCGAGAATGTACAACCTCAAATAACAACATCATGGAATATCAGGCGGAAAATGCAGTCTCCAGCTTCTTCTACTATATGTGGAATGCCTGGAGCATGGAAGAATGCAAGGCCGTGTATGGCGGCATGTACCCGCATTTCTGGGAAAAATGGAACGCGTTGGCCGACAAGTCCATCTACGGGGCGGCTGAGCGGTTCTACATGGAGCTTTCGGAAGACAACCGCAGGCTACTGGTGGAACGTTCTGTCTCCATCTATGACGGACGACGCTTCAGGAACAGGAGTACAAACATTGAAAATCAAAAAATATGCAGACAAACATCATTGAACTGATCGGCAACTCATGCGGTTGCAGCCAAACGGAAGCACAGGAATACCTGGATTCCGAAGTTAAATACCTGCGTGAATTGCAGGAAGTGGGCGATCTGAGGGGAGACGACATCGAGATGGCGTGCAGCAACCTCGGTCTTGACCTCGACTATCAGGAATATTTTATCAACCGCCTCGCCGGGGCATAAAAACTTACGGTTATGACTTATTTTCAGAACATACACTCTCTGGCGGACTTGAAGAAAGAATACCGCCGCCTGGTATTGGAGCACCACCCGGACAAGGGTGGTGACACCGCCATTATGCAACAGGTGAACACCGAGTTTGAAAGGCTTTTTGAGGTCTGGAAGGACAAGCCAGATGTTTCCGCGACTTCAACCGGATATGAAAACGACTATTCGGGAGCCACAGCAAGGGAATACACCGAGTACGTGTATAACGAATACCGCTGGAAAGGACGCAACTACAAGGGGCAGCATGCCCCGGAGATTGTGGAGCTGACGCGGACATGGCTGAAAGAGACCTACCCGAGATACAGGTTCTCCGTCAGGCGCGAGAACTACCATTCCATCCATGTCCGGCTGATGAAAGCGGATTTCGAGGCATTCACCAAAGAGTCCGGCAAGGTCCAGGGGGATATCAACCACTATCATATCGCTTCAGACAAATCCTTGACGGACCGGGCCAAAGAGGTGATGACGAATATCTGCGATTTCGTCATGTCGTACAACTTCGACGACAGCGATCCGATGACCGACTATTTCCATACCAATTTCTACCTGACAATGGGAATCGGTAGTTACAAGCAGCCGTATAAAGTGGAGTTGCCGAAACTCGCCTGCAAGGAAAAGGACAGACCGGAAGTGTTCAGGCATCCGGAAGGTGCCGCACACAAGGCTGTCCGTCAGGCATTGGGCACAGCCCGTTTCGATTTTATCGAGCACAGAAGGCATTCCGGTGAGATGATACTCGGGGAAGACCACTACGGCTCGCAAGGCGAGCACTATTTCTGGCCGAAGGATTACTCAAGCGCGAAACTGGCGCAGAAACGGATCGACAAATTGGAGAAAGCCGGTATCCGATGCAGACTCACGGGGTACAACGGCGGTTACATCCGTTTTCTCGGCTACACTCCCGAAACGGAAGCGTTGCTGGAACAGGAACGGCAGGAATATATCACCGCCCATCGGCAATGGCAAACCAGACAGGCAACAACCAATTAAAACTTATGAATATGGAACCGAATAATTTGAACGAATGGTGGGGCGGACAGCCCGACGAACTGAAACAGGCATTCTCTCTTTTTCCCGATGGACGGTGGAAAGAGGCGGACCTGTATCTGCGGATCAATATCCGTAACTACTGCCTCCTGAAAAAAGGAGGGCTGCTTCCCGAAGACAAGGAGCGCTCGATGCTCATCGGGATAGTCTGCGAACTGGCAGACATGGAACTGTGCCGTGCAACGGGAAAGGCTCTCGAAGACATGTGCGATACGGACGGGGCTTTTCTGGAAGAGTACCAGGAGCCGTTCAACCGGATATACGATGAACTGGAAATGAGAATTACGGATTATATGAACGGACAATCAAAAAAAGATGTAGCAATGAAAGCAAAAGTGTTCAAGTACAAGTCTGACGGTAACACCGTCGTGGCTCCTTATATGGAACTGGAGCCGTATGCGGAGAATGTGTATCTCTCCCTGTCGAGAAAGAACGAATATGGGAATGAGGACGATGACTGTTTCCATGTGGTCTGCCGGATTGAAAACGTTTATTTTTCCAGCGGGCAGTATTCACGCCGGTTTCTCAAGGGAGAAGACCGCAGGGAGGAAGCCGCCGCTTATTGCAGGAACTGGATTGCGGATACGCTTCAGGGTGCGGAAAAAGGAGCTTTTGTCAAGTCGCTCTCCATCCGCGTGTTCGATGCCCTCGGGCTCGATATCACCCCTTTGGTGCAAGCCCGTGAGGCATATAAAAGGAAGCAGGAACAGAAACGCAGGGAGCAGGAGGAGAAAGAGGCGGAAGAGCGCAGAGCGCGGGAAGAGCAACACCAGCGGCTGCTCGATGAGCAGAAACAGAAATTCCTGGACGGGGAACGGATCACGGGAGGAATGTTCCTTGAAATCACCGGAAGGGACGGTTTTGACATCCATATCAGAACCAAAGGGACATTCAACAGGCATGTGAGGGGCATTGACAGAAACGGCACCGTCAGTTTCCGGAAAATCAAGGGCTGCCGGACACCGGACTTTACCGGATGCCATAAGGCCGTGTCCGCCTATCTTGCGTTCATAACAGAAAAAGAGGGCAAACAATAAAATCCGGGGCGGTAACGGCCTGCTCCATCCGGCTGTTACCGCTGCCATCTTCCGGCCTCACAATTCACGGTTCAGCGCCATTGCCAGTGGAAACATAAACTGGTTATAGGCTTTCAGCTTTTGCAAATTCAGCGCATATCCGGCATAGGGACTGGTCAGATCGGTATAGAAGAATACATCGGTAAATCCTGCATGTTCCTCCACAATTTCACCATCCAACGGAATCTCCTCCACATTGAACCGCTCCAGAGGCAGTTCTTCCAGACGGGCATGCTCCGCATTGCCCAATACGTTCAGGTTACGGTTAAACAGCACGAACCCTTTCTTCCTGTAATCCACACGCATACCATACGGACGCTCCACAAGGAAAGCATCCGCCGCTTTCTTTATATAGTCTTCCATGATTCTGAAATTAAAAATTGCAAAAATACACCATTTGCCCAGCAATGGCGAACAAATCAGGAAGATTATCTCCGGAATCCACACAAAATCCCGCAACAAGAAACAACCGCATATTTTATTTCCCACCCTGCAAAGGTAGTCCCGTGTCCTGTGTACCCGTACAAGGTCAGGCCCCTTCGGGGTTGGCTGAAAGAAAATCATCCTCGCCTGACGGCTGCGGTATTTTCTTTCGCCAAACCTTGCGGGTACAGCCACGGGACAGTCAGGCAGGCGAGAAATAAAAATACCGGCTCCCGGAGCCGGACGTGTTTAACAGATAAAATACAAAAGTCATGAAAATCCTGAATGAAGAACATTTCGAGAATGTAAAGCGTTATGCCGAATCCATCGGTGACACCTCACTCCAGAAATGCCTGGAACGGTTGAAAAGCTGGGAAGAAAACCCTGACCATCCCAGCGAAATCTCACTCTACTATGACCATGCCCCGTACTCGTTCGGTTTCACACAACGCTATCCCGACGGAAGGACGGGCATCGTGGGCGGCCTGCTCTATCATGGAATGCCCGACAGATCATTTGCGGTGACATTGCGGCCGTTCCACGGATGGCAGATACACACCTGACAAAAAACAATCAACAGTATTAACTTCATAAAATTCAAGTATGGAAACAACATTGGCAGTATTGGAAAGACAACGGCAGTTTGACTTCCAGAAAAACGGAATTGAAGTGATGAACTTCGAGACGCTCCAGCGTACCTACAAGGAGAACGACATCTACAACAACCCGGTGCAGGGCATCTACCATTACCAGGTCATCCGGCGCATGATGGACATCTGCGAGAAACACAGCCTCAATTACGAGGTGGAGGAAATCTTCGCGGCCCAGAACAGGAACAAGACACAGCCCGGAGTGAGCATACTCCCGCAGGTGGAGCAGACACACGGCGAAAAAGCCGTGGAGGCGCACATCCTGCGCCGTATCTTCGCCACCATCCGGATAAAGGACTGGGAGACGGACGAGCTGACGACGACCCTTGTCGTGGCTTACCATCAGGACGGGATACAGGCTGCCATAGGTCCCTGCGTGCTGATCTGTCATAACCAGTGTATCCTTTCACCCGAGCGAAGCGTCTGCAATTACGGGAAAAAGAAAGTGACAATCGAAGAGGTCTTCGAGACGGTGGACGGCTGGCTGGCCAATTTCGAGGTGAACATGAACGAGGACATCGAACGGATACAGCGGTTGAAACGCCGGATTATCCCGATGGAGGAAATCTATATGTACATAGGTCTGCTGACCGCGTTGCGCGTCTCCCACGACAGTTCGGACAGGAACCTTTCATCCTCCGTTGAGACTTACCCGCTAAACCAGGGACAGATTTCCATCTTCACGGAAGAGGTGCTTAAACTGGCCATGAGCAAAGGACAGATTACCGCTTGGGAATTATACAACATTGCCACAGCTATCTATAAGCCAGGAAAAACAGACTTTCCGGCCCTTATTCCACAGAACGGAGCGATGGCGGAACTTCTGCTCTCCCGTCTGCCCGAAGAAGCGGAAATACAGGAAGCGGTTACTGTAAGCTGAACCGGGCAGGTACGTGAAACAGCCTATTACAGCAATCGCCCTCTCCACAACAACCGGTGGAGAGGGCGATTTATCCAATTACAAATTACACTATATTATCCAGGACTTGTTCCTGACGCATCTTTCACTCTTCAAAAAGCAGCATGTATTCCACTTTCCTTCTCCGTTCTATGCTCGGAACCACTTTCCCCTTGTAGCATCTGAAAGAGACATATTCCTTGTAGATATCCCGGTCACCAGACTCCAGCTTCTTCAACAACCGGCTCTTGGGCATTTTCCCATATCCTTTCAAACGGTAGGCCCCCACATTATATGAAAGGACTGCGATCAATAAAGAATCACGACCCAGATAACTGAACATGCGACACAACTTACGGAGGTCTGCCCTCAGAATGGAGTCGCCCTGCGCTCTGGAGATGCTGTTGGTGAAAGTTTCTTTGGGGAGCACCTTATGCCCCCATCCAACATAAGGCCAATGCTTTCTCTCCCCATGCCAGCCCTCGAATCGCTTGACACACTCGACCGCAAGACTGAACTTGTCCGGATTTGCCTTTACCGGATTCTCCGCCCTTGAAGGCATTCCCGGAAAAAAGACCGCAGCGGAAAGCACCGCAAACCATATTGCTTTTAACTTCATCATAGGCAGAACCGGTTTTATTGCCCGACAACTGTAACCGATAACTTCTTGCCGCCGGAAGTCGTAGCCGTATCCTCGTCCTCCGTCTCGTTGTTGAAACTGAAGCTCAGCTGGAAGAGCTGTTCCGGCTCGCTGTTGTCCTCGAAATAGATGTCTATCGCCTGCTGGTCCTCACATTCCGAAGTATAATACAGGCGGAACACCTCTCTATCCAAAGGATAACGGTCATTGGGCAGCAGCACCATCCCGTCGTCCATGCGGAGCGTGCCCTTGCCGTCCGGCTGGAAGTAACGGATGGTATAGCGGGCATCGGAAAACCGGCCTTCCCGTTTAAGTTCACATCGGACTTCCACCGTCTCGCCTTTTACGATGCGTGTGGGAACAGGCATCGTTTCCACCGTAAACGGATATTCCTGCTGCACGTCCAGCTCATTGTCACAGGACACAAGGGCAACCGCCGCCAGTGCCACGAGCGTTGCCGAAAGAAATGCGGCCAACGCGTTCTTTATATTTCTCTTTTTCATGTTCATTTTCGTTTTAATGATTATTGTCTGATTTATTCCGGATTCCCGTCCCTGTTTTGCAAGTACTCGTTCAAATCCTTGTACCCCTTGTATAAGGCGGAGCAGTCCTCTATTTTATTGCCGTAGCGGTTACGGAGAGCTTCCAGTGTTCTCCGTCCTGCCTCGTCACGGTCCAGATAGCATCGGATATGCTCGTACCTGTCCAGAAAGCCATACGATCGTTTCAGCAAAGCTACCGAGTTCAGCACGAGGTAATCATCACCGCACCCGAGACCGAGAACCATCCACGAGAGGTAGTCGATGAAACCCTCGAACAGGTCGCAGGTGTCCGAACCGTTGTTTATCAGCGAGATGTCCTTTGGCGACAGGCTTCCCTTGAACAGGCGGCTGCGCAGCTCGTACCCGCCGCTGAGATTTTTGAAACCGATGGCGAAATACCGCTTGCCATGCAAGGTGTACCTTACCTCCTCGCAGTTAAACAATGCCACATCCGTGTAAATGCCTCGTTCTTCCAGATAGCGGAGCAATACCTTGTTGTACAGCGGTCCGAAACGGATATCCTTCAAACATTCCTTTTTATCGGGATCATCCTTGCCGTTCTCTTTGGAACGGAAAACCGTCTTTCTTTCCGGGGCCAGACCGCCATAAATCCTTGTGATGAAATCCGCTTGTTCCTTGAAATCACGGCTGTCTGTCAGTTCCCCTGCAAGGGTGAAAATATCACCGCCCCGTCCGGTCCCGAAGTCGTGCCAGACATTTTTACGGATGTTCACCTGGAACGAGGCGGTCCGTTCCTCACGGTATGGGGCGAGATACCAGCACTCGTCACCACGCTGTCTTTTCGGGGCATGCCCTGCCAGAGCCAGAAAATCCGTAATCGGAATCCTTCTTATTTCCTCTATATTCATAAGTATTGTGATTTTAATGGATTATTATTTTCAGTCCCAGCCCGAATTGTGTCGTGAAGACGCCTAATGAACCGCCCCACAGGGCACGCTCCCGGATATTGGCAAGCAGGACGACACGGTCGGTAATGTAGGTTTCCAGCTCCAGCGTGAGCGCACCCCCGTAGAGGAAGGCATCACCGGCAAGCAGCCTTGAACCGTCGTGCATCATCCTATCTCCCCAATTCACCGTCTCATATCCTATAAGGGCGGAACCGCCGATGGAAAGGAACAATGTCTTTGAAGGGTCGGACAGGAATTTCAGATAATAGCCTCCCTCTGCCGTGAACTGTGCCCGCGGTACGGCCACATTCCTGTAATTGTAATTCTTCAGCAGGTATTCCGCACCTGCCACCCAGCGGTTGGCTTTCTTGGTATATCCCGACATCGCCATTCCGGTATAATAATTCAAAGGCCCTTTAGAACCACCCGCAAAACCGCCACGAAGTTCCATGCCCATCATTCCGGGAAGATACCGTTGGGCGTATGCCTGCCCTGAAAACAGGGCAAGCGATACGGCTGCAACAAACATATAAAAGACTCCGCGCATACTCATTTCACTTTAAGTTCATTGATGACTCTGGCTCTCACGATGTCCCCGCCTTCCACGGTGAAGGACTGGTGGCGTCCGCCGCTTTTCTCGTTCAGCTCCACCACCAGCACCTTGTCGGCAGGGATGGTGAACTTGTCAAAGGTAAAGACGGTACGTTCCTCCTTGTTCCCTGCAACTGTAGTGGCATAATTGTAAGCCCGGAGAGGGAAGATGACCTGCTCCTGAATGGCTGTACGCTTCATAACCTTCTTGTCCACAATCTTGAAAGTCACGAAGTCCACCTCGAAAGGCACATTCGAAGAGTTCTTTATCTGCGTGTGGAAATAAAGCAGGCCGTTATGGGTATAAAGCCCGCGCAAGAGATATTGGATGCCGAAAGCCTTGCTGCCGACATGCTTGATATGGCGTCTGTTCTCCTTATGGATGCTCCTGTTAATCAACTGCACGAGTTTGGGCGATTCGCAACCCAACTCCTGCAAATAGATGTCAAGGGCGTTGTTCGGGCGGTTCACTTTGCTGCCGTCATGAATAAAGTCTTTCATCTCCACATTGAGCAATAGCGGCTCATCTGAATATTTGACATTGAAGGTGTAAAAACTGCCGCTTTCGGTGATGACCGACATATTAGTCTCGTCACGGAAATCCTTTACCGTAGCCTTCACACGGATGACATTCTCCGCACCGTCCGCCTTGCCTGCTATAAGGTTGGCAGAGCCGAGATCCACATACCGCACCGCTGAAGGGAAGATGATATGCGTAGTCTTGTCATAAGTCACTTCCAGACCGTATGGCGGTATCATGCGGTCAAAGGTCAGCTTCCTGGTCAGGCCGTGATAGAGGTCGCCGTCCTCCTGCTGCGGATATACATCCGCCGTCAGCGTGACACCGTTGGAAACTGTTGCCGTTGAATCAACGGCATTCTGTGCGAAAGCACTCACTGCGCCCGTCATAAGGGCAAGCATTACAAAAATCTTTTTCATGTTCTTTAATTTTAATGGGTTATTGATTGTCATTCTGATAAAGCATCAGGGTATAGCCGGACTTGAGGTGTACCTTCTCCTTGCGTAATTTCTTGGTAATGTACTGCGACACTCCCTGAATGGCGCCGCGTCCGAGTTCGGAAAGCAGCTGGTCCTTGGCCGACTGGTTGGTGATGGATATGCTCGTGCCGAGGTTCTGTCCCATGTTGGCGGCAACTTCCTTGACCGCATTCGCTTCCATCGAACCGGGTATGAAAATTCCACCCTGTCCGTCGTTGTCATACACGGTCAGTTCCACCGGGATGATGATACCGTCATGTTCCACCTGCACAATCCCGATATTGAGCCGTTCACCCTGTATGCGGCCCTCTCCGGTAAGCAGGGAGTTCTTCGGAAGGACATGCTTCCCGACACGCATCGGCTCCAGCAGGCGTATCCTTACCCCCTGACCGCTGGTGACGGTCTGGTCGCCGTGTACGCAGGCACGGATGGTATTCCTCATACTCCCGGCTTCCGTTTTCCCGATTGCCGTATGGAACCGTCCCGGTTGTGAAAGCCTTGCAAACAGCACGGTATCGCTGACGGGCTGCGGCAGGGACGATACCACCGGAGTGGAAACATGTCCCACCGGAACGGCTTTCGCCTTCCCGTTGCGTGTGACCGCCTCGTTCCCCGTCTGACTTCCGCCACCTCCCGACGTGTACTTGGCGGCAAGCTCGTAGGATTTCTCCAACAGGGCCACCTGTTCCCCGTAAGTCATCTGCGCGGGCTGTTGTGCGGCGACCGCCTGCTTCAGCTGCTCCACCTCGGCTTTCAGCGCCTCCTTTTCCGGGTCTTCCTGAGGCGACTCGTAAAAGTTGCCCAGCGTGGCGTTGATGTCGTTATAGGCGGATGTGGATGAAGCGATTGAACCGCCTCTGCCGTTACCGTTCCGGTTGCCGTAAGGATTTGCCCCCTGGTATTCCGAATCCGGTACAATTTCCACAGCCACAGCCTGCTGATTCTCCTGCTTTTTCCCGTCGGCAAGCGAAGAGAAGTCCTCCAGCGTGCGCATCTTCTCTTCCTGCCTGCGCCGCATGTCGGCCTGCTCGTAGGCGGCAATCTTGTCGCCCTCTATGCCCGCGCCCCTCGGATCGGGCAGTTCGGTGTTGAAACCGGCTTTCCTGGCCTCTTCCTGCCTGTCCTCTTTCGACGGGGTGAAAATCCACCACATGCAGCCGATGAACAGCAGGAACATTCCGGCATAAACCAGATATTTCCTGATTTCCTGCCTCTTTTTCAATTTGTTCGCGTCGTTACTCATTGTCTTGTCTGTTAAATTGGTTAAAAAACTCTTCCATGTCACGTACCTTCTCATCGGAGAGCGTGTCGGCAGGAACGAAGTCCGGAATATCCAGCGGGGTAATCTCGATTACTTCCTGACGGGCATCCTCCCGCCCGATATCGTATATGGCACGGAATATCATATAGAAATTCACTGCCATGAACACGGCGCACAGTCCGATAACAACCGCCTTTCTCCTTTCGGGAGTCAGGCTGTCGCAGAAGTCCCGCAGCTTGCCTTCTGCCAGACCTCTGATTTTCAATATTCTCTTTTTCATACATTCAAAATTTTAACGGTCATACACTCTTATATCCCTGTTCTCCACCACGCGGAACGATTCAATGATGAACCCGTGCGGGTTGTTGTCGCTGCGTATGGAGTTCATGAGCCTGCCCCTTGTGACAAGGCTGCGTTCGGTCACGCTCTTCTCCCGGATGATGGAGAGTTTCGCGTAGGTCACAACCTCGTACGGATAGGTGTTGAAGTCGCATTTCACGCTGTCAATCCCGATACGCTGGTTCACGTTCCCTGAAATGATGCGGTTGTAATAACCCTGCTCCGCCAGGTCCACATAGTGGGCGTATGCCGAGCGGTCAGCGAGGAACATCGCCCGTTGGATGTTTCCCTCTATCGCACTCTTGTCGGGCGACAGCGTGAAGAACAGTTCATGGAAACGCCTTACATGCTCCCTTGCCTCCACCGGGCGGTTCTGTTCCAGGTCCTGCGATAGGGCCAGCATCAACGACTTGCCCTCGTCCAGCACATAGATTTTCTCCCGTTGCTCCTCCGCGAAGCTGTAAGCCTTCCACACGGAGAAGCCCACAAGCAGGGTGCAAACGCAGAGATAGGCTATCCCGAACAGGCGGAGCTGCCTGAAGCTGGTCTCGATATTTTTCAATGATTTGAATTCCATTTCAATGTCGTTTTAATATTGTTATTTGAAAAGTCTTCCTGCCACATTTCCCAAAGCGGCACCGGTTGCACCACCCACGATGGAGCCTGCCTTGGATGCCGTCTGGTTCACGTTCTTGCCGTAGTTACCCGCGTTACCGCCAGCCTGGACGATCCAACCCGCAACCGTCGGAATGGTGAAATACCCGATGATTCCGATAATCAGGAATGTGATGTACACGCTGTTCGAGCCGTCGGGGATGAAATCAGGGTCGGCAAGCTGCTCGATGTCCTGCTGTAGCATCAGTACCTGAATCCTTGCCAGCACGCTGCTGAACAGGTCGCTGACCGGAAGCCACAGGTAGATGCTGATATAGCGGACGAACCACTGGCTGAGCGAGGCCTGAAAACCGTCCCAACAGGAGATGGCAAATGAAACCGGCCCGAGAATCGAAAGGACTATCAGGAAGAACGTCCTGAGCGTGTCAATGACAAGGGCGGCGGCGTTGAACATCAGTTCCAGCAGTTCGCGGAAGAAATTCTGCACCGCCTTTTTCATATTATACATAGCACGGTCCACGTACATCCCGCAGGCCTCTATCGCGTCCAGCGCGCCCAGCTCGTCCAGCTTGTTGTCGAAAGATTCCTTGTCGACCAGATAGGCCGTTTCGGGATTGCGCTTCATCGCCTCCACCTCCAGCTTGTCCTTCTGCGTCCGGTACTCGTTCATGTCGAAGGTCTGCGATTCCAGAATCGTGTGTGTACCTTTTACTATGGGAGACATGACACTGTTGAGCGTACCCAGTACAAGTGTCGGGAAGAACATGATGCACAGTCCCAGGGCAAAGGGACGGAGAAGCGGAAACACATCCACGGGTTCCGCCCTGGCCAGCGACTGCCATACGCGGTAAGCCACATAGAACAGGGCTCCCAATCCAGCAAGACCCTTGGCGACGCCGGTCATCTGCGAGCAGAGCGGCATCATGTCCGTGTACAAACTCTGCAAAATCTGATGCAGGTTGTCGAAATTTACTGACAGCAATACCATAAGCATTCGGATTTGGGATTACCAGTAGCGTTCATTGGGTGAGCCGTAGAGAGCCATCACGCGGTCAAGGTCATTCCGTTTCTTGGCACGCAGGTAGGACACGCCGATGTTCTTGTTGGTGTAATACTGCACCAGGGCACGGTACTGGAGCATGTCGGTATAGCACCGGTCGATGATATCCATCCGTTCCTTGTCGTTCATCGACAGGCCGTTCTCGTTGACCACCGTTTTCAGGTCGTTGAGCAGGTGTGAGCTCTCTTCCAGCAGCTTGGTGTAGCCGAAGGCTATGGCACTCAGTTCCTCCGGCGTGAAGTACGGATCACCCAGCATACGCTCGAAGCTGTTCACATAGATGTCCGTAATGTCGCCTACCATCAGGATGGTCTGCTGCACCTTGCGGGCATCCCGGACAAGGTTCTTCACCTTGCGAAGCCCGTCGTAATACTCCTTGCCCTGTTTGTAAATCTTGACAGTTTCCTGAAAATTGTTGAGCATATTGCCTGCGGTGGAGGACGTATGCACGATGTTCTTGGCGGCATTGATGATACCCTGTGCCAGATTGCCGGGGTCGGTCACGACCCACTGCGCCCTTGCCGTGAGGCTGGCGAAGCAGCAGCCCATGCACAGCACTAAAATTTTCATTTTCATAAATCTACTTTTTAATGGTGAATAATCTGATTGTTGTTTCGATGGGAATCAAATTCCCATTTTCCGCCCTTTGGACGGCGAGTTACGGAGAATGGCCTTGTTCGGTTGTTTTTGGGTTTTCTCCTTTGTCATATCCTCCTTCCTGTGTCTGATAGAGGCGAACAGCTCGTCGGCATACGGCCTGCGGCCTGTCATCCAGACGAAACGGGCATCCAGCTCGCGGTAAGCCTTCTCCGCCTGGCACGAGCGTTCCGTGGCGGAAGCGTTTTTGTCTATGCCGTACTTGATAAGAAAATCGGGGCGGATATGCAGGATGTCGTGAACGGTATCCGGCGAGGCCGCAATCCATCCCAATCTTTCCAATTCCCCGTTCAGTTTGTCAAGGTATTCCACCGGAGGACGGGGGCAGACTGTTTCAAATACTCTTTCTACCGAACGGGTCAGTCTTGCATCCACTTCCAGAATGTCGGGGACTTCTCCCGCTTCTCTTTTCCGTTTATACACATCGGAGTCCATTTCTTCAAGTTGATGGAACAGCCGGTAATCTTCGGTGAATCCGTAATGGTCCTGTATGGACTGCGGAATGTTCCAGTTCTGCATCAGGGACCAATAGAGGGATGACACGACCTCCCCGCGTTTCCTTTCGTCAGATTCCAAATTACTGTACATGATTTCTAATGTTTAATGATTGATAAATGGGTTTATTTCTCCCGTTTGCTTTCAGCCAACTGCTTGATGGCAAGCTCAATATTGCCGCCCAATTTCTTGGTAAGACGAAACAGTTCCAGCTTCTCCGTTTCCTCAGTCGTGTAGCAACAATATTCCTCAAGCGATACCTCCGTGGCATAGACCGCTGACTGCGTTCCGCCCAGACCAATCCATACTTCCTTGTATTTTCTGGACGGATTATTCGCCATATTGATGGAGAGGATCTGCGCCCGCTCCTTGTCTGTCAGACCGAGCAACGCCTGTATCTCATCGAACTTGTTGACATATTTCCTCTGGTCAAGCAGAATCTTGCAGTCGCTATTGTTGATGATGGTGCCCTTGACAATGGAAGAGGAAATGATGTCCTCCACTTCCTGCGTGACCACCACCGCCTCGCCGAAGAACTTTCTGACGGTCTTAAAAAGATAGCGGATATAGCTGCTCATGTTAGCGGAAGTCAATGCTTTCCAACACTCCTCGATAAGAATCATCTTGCGGATCCCCTTTAACTTGCGCATCTTTGATATAAAGGTTTCCATGATGATGATAGTTACAATAGGGAGTAATACCTTGTTATCACGGATATTGTCCAACTCAAAGACAATAAAACGTTTATTCAACAAATCAAGCTGTCTGTCCGAGTTAAGGAGGAAGTCATACTCGCCACCTTTATAGTAAGGCTCCAGTACATTAAGGAATCCCCACACGTCAAAATCCTTCTCACGGGTACGCTTCTCCCGAAGGATGTCCTGATACTCGTCACGGATGAACTCATAGAAGGTGTTGAAAGAGGGCTTGATACTTATGTCCCTGCGGATGTTTTCCAAAAAGAGGTTTACCGCATTGGATAAAGCCACCTCTTCCGCTCGTGTCGGGGGCTCGTCGTCACGCTTCCACAAGGTGAGGATAAGTGTCTTGATGGACTCCTTCTTCTCGATGTCGAAAACACCGTCCTCCACATAGAAAGGGTTGAAAGCTATTGGATTGTCCTCCTCGTAAGTGAAGTAGATGCCGTCCTCGCCATGTGTCCTGGCATGGATAAGATTGCACAGTCCCTGATAGGAATTTCCCGTATCCACCAGCAGTACATGCGTTCCCTGCTCGTAATACTGGCGTACCATGTGGTTGGTAAAGAACGACTTGCCGCTGCCCGAAGGACCAAGGATAAATTTATTCCGGTTCGTAATCGTGCCGTTCTTCATCGGCAGGTCGGAAATATCCAGATGGACCGGTTTTCCGGTCAGGCGGTCCACCATGCGGATACCGAACGGGGAGAGTGAATCCTTGTAGGAGGTCTCACCGATGAACAGGCACAAGGCCTGCTCGATAAAGGTGTAGAAACTCTCCTCGAAAGGAAAGTCACCGGCATTGCCGGGTATCGCCGCCCAGAACAGGGCCGGCACGTCCACCGTGTTATGGCGCGGCTTCGCCTCCATCAATGCCAGCTGGCTGCCCACATCGTTCTTGATGCGCTTGAGTTTCTCGCGGTCATCGCTCCACGCCATGACGTTGCAGTGGGCACGGATGGACGAAAGTCCCTTGCTGTGTGCCTCGTTCAGGTACTCCTCAATCCATTCCCGGTTGATTTGGTTGGAACGGCTGTAACGGGAAAGCGAGTGCATGTTCCTCGCCGTCTGCTCGAACTTCCTGAGGTTCTCCGCCGAATCGTCGATAAAGAGGTACTGGTTCACCACGTGGTTGCAGGTGAGCAATATCCCTATCGGGGCGGCAAACGACAGGCGGCAGTCGCTGCGGTCTGTGGAGAGCCGTTCGTAACGGCAGTCCGTGGCCACACCCGACGGCAGGTCTTCCGGATCGGAAAGGGTGTGCAGGCAGAGGCAGTTGTCGCCCACTTTCATTTCCCCCGCGCCGAGCGAGAGGTCCTGCAAGCAGGCGGTCTCCTCCTGCGAGAGCGAAAAGTATTTTTCGATGATACCCGCCGAGGTGTCCGTCCCGGTTATCTCGTCGTCCGTCAGGCGCGTGATGCGGAGCAGACCGCTGTCGTTCACGATACGCTCGAACTGCCCGCAGCTTTCCAGAAAACGGGTGACGGTTTCCTGGTCCTGCATCTCTTTGGGAATGATGAATCCCCGTGTCAGGGCGTTGAAACTGCTCGTCGTGCGGCTGCGCTCTTTCGTGGTCTTGGTCAGGAACAGGTAACAGGTATGCTGCAAGTACGGACGCTCGTTGAAGTGCCGCTCAAAGCTGCGGCTGAGGAAACTGATGCCGTCCTTGCAGATGTCAGGCTTGTAGCTCTCCTCCACGAAAAAGTCCTGCTTGTGCACGATGCTGTAGTTCGGCAGCACCTTGACCGCCTTTGCCCAGGTGGAGTGCATGGCTTCGTACTCGGCACGTGTCAGCGTGAAGAGCTCGGGCAGCTCCACCCTGTAGGCAACGGTGATGTCCGCGTCCTTACTGATGATGCAGCCGTTCTCCACGGCAAGCAGCGGGAACCTGCTTTCCAGCGTGGCTGTTTTCATTACATTTCTCATACGCTTCTTTTTTTAGAGGTTAGGGAAAACAACCGGAGGAACTTTCTCCGGTTGATGATGTAGCGGGGATGCCTGCGCAACGCCTGGAGTTTCATCAGCCCCCATTCGCCGTACTTCGCGTTCATGCGGAAGGTCGCCCACACAAGCACCGAGGCGGCGATGACACCGAAACCGATGCAGACCCACTGGCCGATGCCTGCCATGTACATGATGACGAACACCACGAACAGGGCGAGCAGCCCTCCGGCAAAGACGAACAGGTACTGGCTCTTGAGTCCCTTGAACTCCGGGCTGCGCCCGATCCCCTTGTTGACATTATATTCCGCCATATTACAGGAAGAATGAACGTAAGATGGTGGCAGCCACAATCAGGAAGATACACGCGCCGAACCAGCTTGCGGCGGTCTTTGAGGTGTCCGGATCACCGGACGAGAACTTGGAATACACTTTTACGCCTCCGATAAGGCCTACTACGGCACCGATGGCGTAAATCAACTTGGTTCCGGGATCGAAATACGAAGTGACCATGTTGGTTGCTTCGGTGATGCCCCCGATACCGTTACCCTGGGCGAAAGCCCCCACTGAAACCAGCAGCGTCATGGCTGCCAAAAAGAATCTTTTTTTCATGTGTCGAAACATTTAATTAGTGAGACAAAAAATCATTTCGACTGCGAATATATAGTGCTTAATTTATTGATTTACAAACCTTACAATCTGTTACACCATATGACATCACGTTACATCGGGAGGGGATTTTGAGCCATTCAAAAAAGGTTTTTCCGGCAACGGGGACAAGAAAACAAGGACAAGGGGAAAGCCGGCATTTCATTTCTTCCGGCAAAGGTAGCCCCGTGTCCCGGGGAACCTGGCAAGGCGGCCCTGCGGGCTGGTTGCCGTGAAATAATCATCCTCGCTTCGCTTGCGGTATTTTTTCACGGCAAGCCTTGCCGGGTTCCGGACCGGGGCAGAAAAGCCTCCAGAAAATAAAATACCGTTCGGTTTGAATTGGTATATGTAAAACAATAAACAGTAGACAGTATGGAAACAAAAAACAATCAGGTGGTGGCCTTCACGGGACACCGTAAGGAACGTATCCTGCAAGGATGCGGTAACAATCCCCGGATACTTGCACAAATCAGGGAAACGGTGACGGAACAGATTATCGAACTGTACGGGCAGGGATACAATATCTACTATACCGGGATGGCCAACGGCTTTGACATGGCGGCTGCGGAAGCGGTCTTACAGGTCAGGGAGGAATACGGGGATATCATGCTCGTAGCGGCAGTGCCATTTCGGAAACAGCCTTTATGGTTTGATGCGGAAGACCGGCTGTTGTATGCCTGTCTGTTGGAAAGAGTGGACCGGGTGGTCATGGTTTCCGAGAATTACCACAAGGGCTGCTACCTGCGCAGGGATGAATACATGGTACGCAAGGCTGGTATGATTGTCGCGTACTGGGATCTTGTACCGGATGGAGGCACCTTCTACACGATGAACAAGGCACTGGAAAGCGGCAAGCAGGTCATCAATCTTTACGAAAGGATGGGACAGTAGTAACTGGTACGTAGTGACTATAAAATAAGCGAAGAGTGAAAACCGGTCGCTTTCACTCTTCGCTTATTTTATACACGTTACCTATTCCGCAGAATCGGAAGAGAGAGCACGCTGCTTCCTTCGTTCCTCCTTCTTCGCTTTCTGTTGCTTTTTCTTAGCTTCCATTTCTGCCATGATCTGTTTCAAAGGTTTGACCGTTTCCGGCTCCTCACGCTTGAACCGCTTGAAATAGATACGTTCGATAAACTGCGGAAGCGGAATTTTCCAGACCTCCTGCCTGTGGTTGTCTATCTTGCCGAGCTTGTCGGGATTCAGACCCAACTCGCGGGCCATCTGTACCTGTTTGTCCGAGAGGCGGTGACGCTTTTGCGCCACCAGCCATTTTTCCAATATCGCTTTTGTTACTGCCATAATCAATCAATTTATTACAAAAGTAAGACTTATAAAGGCATGAACATCTGATTTTTATCGTAAAATCTCCTTAGAATGAAAATTTCAGGCATATTTGTTTATATCGAATACCTCTTTGTTCTTGGATATGGCCTTTCGCTTTGAAAGTGGCTTACCGGCTTCATCCAGATATTCATTGATCAGACTCTCTATTTTCTGCTGACAACCGATTTCATTTTCCAATATATTCAATATTTCCGTACCGGACAACTTGTGATAAATGGTCATACTTGCACGGAGAGCTTTCTGCTTGTCCTCTGTAGCGGAGGTCAGCACTTCCGCTACGTTATTCATTTCCTCGAATGTCATTGCCGTGTTGAATTCCGGATCAGGTTCGGCATCAACAGGAGCCATCAATTCTGCTTTTTCCTCTTCGGTCAGACCCTTATTTTCCTGAGCCACATCATCCGCATCTATTTCCTCATCCTCCTCTATGGGTTCTTTTTCCATAGGTTCGGAACGTGTAGGAGTTTTTCTTGCCGTTTCCGGGTCTTCCAGATAGACAATTTTTGTCTTGCCGATTACATCATTATCCTCAGAAGGGGAAGAACCTGTCATTGTTCCGGGAATTTCTTGTACCACTTTTGTTGCCACTGACGATTTCTTGCGCCTTGCCTTTTTGCGGGCACTTTCAGCTTTCTTTTTCCGGCACTCCTTCCGATATTTCCATAACTTGATACGGGCGATACGCATCATACGGTAAACCTTGTCCCATCCGTCATATATTTTTGGGCTGAAGATGAATATCCACAGTTGATAAAATATGAATATTGCGCATAGGACTTTGACGGTGAAATAAATTTTAGTTTCCATTGTCAGCATGTTTTTCATTATACAACTTTATAATCTCCGGTCTGCATTTTTCCAGATGGTCTTTCACGATGCTATTGATATAGCCACACATGCTTGCTTTAGGCTCAATAACAAAAAGCAACTGTTTGATCAAGTTGAGATTCTCCTGTTCAATATCTACGCGTGCCCGCTTCGACAAAGGTTTACGAGTTAGAAATTTCTTTTTATAAATGGCACACAACTCATCAAGGTCAGGTGATTTTTTCTTTGTCTCAGGTTGATTTTCTGATACAAAGTTTTTTGGGGCTACACTTGATTGGGCAGTATCCTTTTTATTCAAACCGGATTTTTTGCCGATTGTCATTTGCACAAGCCTTACAGAACAATGAATGGCAGTTATTATTAAAAGAAGCACTCCTACACTAATGACTGCAATAGTCAAAATATTAAAAATCTGTTCCATAATTATTTTTTATATAAAGGTTCATTATTGATTTGATTGTGATAGAGGCTGTCTATTTCCTCCCGGTATTGTTCTATATGAGCGGCCAGTACGTCATCAATGTATTTCGACATGCTGACTTTTGGGGCTACAATCGATAAAAACTTCTGTATGAACTGGTAATTGTCGATACCGATATAAGCCTGCTGTCTTTGCCGGACATTCCCACCCATGAGGAACTGCTTGCGGTACGAATCTGTACCGTCCTTTCGTTTCTTTTGTTTAGTGCCACTTTTCTCGACAGGCGTAGATTCCGGATTGTCAGCTTCGCAATCACTCTGCCCGGATTCGTCAAGGGTAATGAACGCATCTTCGGGTATATCCTTTCCGTAATTAGGTATATCCCCGGCCATGATGCCCCTGATCATCTCTTCATTTACGATTACTTGTTTTCTTGCCATGGTATTTATTTTTTGAATTTGACTAATAATTCTTCTGCCAGTTCTGTCAGTCCGCTGCCCTTCAACAATTTGGCGGGAGGTGGAAACAGAGTACAACGAAAGAAGTTCCTGGTTGCCAAAGACAGTTCCTTGTTATAGCGGTTGGTTTCTGGAATGATGGTATCCAATACCGTAAACTCCAATTTTTGCATGATGATATTATACGCATCAAAGACTTCCGTAGAAGCACGGGCATCTTTACGGTTCCAGAAAAAGAGGAATTTTTGCAAAGGGGCTTCCTTGTTTGCCTTGGCGTGGTCCCAGACGGCGATGGAGAACGAGAGGCTGCTTTGCATGACAATACGGTCGGGAACAATCGGTGTAATCACGTAGTCCATATTCACGATGGTGTTGATTACGCCTGATGAGTTCACCGTTCCGGGAAGATCCACGATAATCAAATCGTAATTCCCATTATTCATCAGTTTCCCAGCCGCAGCACGGGCATTCTCCGCCTTTGAACCGACAATCGTGTAGGCTTTCTTTTGGATACGTTCATACTGTGATTTCAGCAGTTGCTTGAAGTATTCGCTTTGCTCGACTGTACGCATGTCCCTTTCTTTCATACGTACCAGGCTGTACTGCGGATAATCGCAGTCGATGACAGCCACATTCAATCCTTTCAGGTAATGATAATATCCTGCGAGCATAATTGTCATGGTCGATTTACCGACTCCGCCTTTCTGGTTGCAGATGGCGACTAAAACTGTGTCCTTTTTCATTGCTTTTTTATTTTATGTTAAACATCAATTGAATTCAGTCTTTCAGTAACTAAGGAATGACCGTATATGTGCCGTAATATGGTCTGTACTCCATTCAGTCCGGCGGTCATTACTGCACATCACAAGTCTGCCGGTCGGACATTCCTTACTGCACGTGTGCAGTAAGGAATTCGTGCATTATTCCGGTCATCCATTCTCTCATTCGGACAGTCAGTAAGTAAGTGATTCAGGCACTCTTTACTGCACATATCCCGTCGTTCACGCTGCAAATAAAAGGGTATTTTTTCATACCGTCACCATGTTTCAAGGGAGGTGACGACCTGTGTCACCATATGTCATCACGTTACATATAACTTGCTATTTCACAGCAATATATACTGTCATAACTTTGCCGTCGAGAACGAAATGGATGTCGCGCAGGGGTAATCCCGAAGCCGAAGAATGAGGCTGAAGGTCAAAACACAATTTGACGAAGGAAAATTCATTACCAAGCGGTAATAGCAAGTTGTGTTTTGAGGCACCCGAAATAAATTCGGGCACTCAAAACAACTTGCCGCTCGCCTGACGGCTCGGGGTGGGATTCACTCCAAAGTCGTGAATCCATGACGGAAGATCAGAAACAAAAACATCAATGCGTATGGAAGAAAACAAGAACAGAAAAACAAGAAAGAGTGTAGGACGGAAACCGAAAAACGACCCTGCCGTGTACCGTTATGTGGTGCGATTGAACTCGGAAGAGAACGTAAAGTTCGATATCCAGTTTCAAAAATCAGGATTGAGGGAACGCTCCAAATTCATCAAGGCGATAATTTTCGGCAAGGAAATTAAGGTGGTCAGAATTGACAAGGCGACGATGGACTATTACGTCCGCCTTACCAATTTCTACCACCAGTTCCAGGCCATCGGTAACAATTACAACCAGACGGTAAAGGCAATCAAGAACAATTTCGGGGAGAAACGGGCATACGCCCTGCTCCGCAATCTGGAAAAGACGACCATAGATCTGGTGGTGCTGAGCAAGCGGATCATCATGCTGACCCGTGAGTTTGAAGAAACCTACCTTATCAGAAAACAGAGGGAGGAGGAATGACATGGTGGCGAAAATCAACAGGGGCGCGTCGCTCTACGGGGCTGTCATCTACAACCAGCAGAAAGTGGACGAGTCCACGGCACGTATCATTTCAGGCAACCGCATGATTGCCGATGTCACGGGCAATCCGGAGCATGTCATGACGAACACGCTCTGGGCTTTCGAGAACTACCTGCTTGCCAACAGGAACACGGAGAAGCCGGTGCTGCACATATCACTTAATCCTTCGGCGGATGACCATCTCACCGACACCCAATTTGCGGACTTGGCAAAGGAGTATATGCAGAAAATGGGCTACGGCGACCAGCCCTACATCGTGTATATCCACGAGGACATAGACCGCAGGCATATCCATATCGTTTCCACCTGCGTGAACGAGAAAGGGGAAAAGATAGATGATGCCTACGAATGGAACCGCTCGATGAAGGCCTGCCGGGAACTGGAAAGAAAATTCGGCCTGAAACAGGTGGAGGACAAACGCAGGGAGCTGCTGGAGCCGTACCTCAAGAAAGCGGACTATCAGAATGGTGATGTAAAGCAACAGGTTTCCAACATCCTCAAAAGCGTGTTCTCCACTTACCGTTTCCGGTCATTCGGGGAGTACAGCGCGTTGCTGTCCTGCTTCAACATCGAGGCGAAACAGGTCAGGGGCGAATTTGAAGGAACACCTTACAACGGCATTGTCTATACCATGACAGACAATGCAGGCAAGCCGGTATGTACGCCCGTCAAGTCCTCCCTTATCGGAAAACGCTTCGGTTATGAAGGATTGGAAAAGCGTATCGGTTACAATGCCCGCGAATACAAGAACAAGAAATGGCAGCCCAAGATACGGAACGAGGTGGCACTCGCCATGCACGGCTGCCGTGGCAACCGGGAGGACTTCATCCGCCTCTTGAACGGCCGGGGAATAGACGTGGTGTTCCGTGAGAACGATGAAGGACGTATCTATGGAGCAACCTTCATCGACCACAGGAACAGGGAAGTGTATAACGGCTCACGGCTCGGAAAGGAGTTCTCGGCAAATGCCTTTGAGCGCCTGTTCAACGAACCGGGTAACATCCCGGACCTGGATGCTCCCACGCCGGATATCAGCAGGCAAAGCGGTTTTTCTGCCAACATGGAAGATGCCATCGGGCAGGCTTTCGGAATCTTCGACTTTGAAGCAAACGGTCCCGACCCGCAGGAAGAGGCTCTCGCACGCAGGCTGCAACGCAAGAAGAAAAAGAAACGCCGTTCACGGGGTATCTCCTGAAAACAATATTCATTCACCATTAAAATTATATCGTTATGCAACAGGAAGATGATTTGAGAGGACTGGCAAAGGTCATGGAGTTCATGCGTGCCATATCCATCGTGTTTATTGCCATCCACGTCTATTGGTTCTGTTACCGGGCATTCGTGGATGCGGGTATCAATATCGGAGTGGTCGATAAGATACTCCTGAATTTCCAGAGGACGGCGGGGCTTTTCAGCAACCTGCTGGTGACAAAAGTGTTCGCCGTCATATTCCTTGCGCTGTCATGTTTGGGCACAAAGGGCGTGAAAAACCAGAAAATGACCTGGCGGAAAATATATACCGCCTTCCTTTCGGGGCTTGTATTGTTCTTCATGAACTGGTGGATGCTCGACCTGCCGTTCAGTCCGACAGCTAACGCCGCCATTTACACGGTAACGCTGACCGCCGGGTACATCCTTCTTTTGATGTCGGGCGTATGGATAAGCCGTATGCTGAAACACAACTTGATGGAGGACGTGTTCAATACCGCCAACGAGAGCTTTATGCAGGAGACACGGCTCATGGAGAACGAGTATTCCGTCAACCTGCCGACCAAGTTCGTGTACCAGGGCAAGGAATGGGACGGATGGATCAACGTTGTAAACGTTTTTCGTGCGTCCATCGTGCTTGGAACACCGGGCAGCGGGAAGTCCTATGCGGTGGTAAACAACTACATCAAACAGATGATTTCCAAAGGTTTTGCCATCTATATTTACGATTATAAATTTGATGACCTCTCGGTCATTGCCTATAATGAACTGCTCAAAAACCTTGACAAATACAAGGCCAAGCCGGAATTTTATGTTATAAACTTCGATGACCCCCGACGCTCGCACAGGTGCAATCCCATCAATCCCAAATTCATGGTGGATATCAGCGACGCCTACGAAAGTGCCTACACGATAATGCTCAATTTGAATAAGACCTGGATACAGAAGCAGGGTGATTTCTTCGTGGAATCTCCGATTATCCTGCTTGCAGCGATTATCTGGTATTTGCGCATTTATCAGGACGGCAAGTATTGCACTTTCCCCCACGCGATAGAATTTCTTAACAAACCGTATGCCGACATTTTCACGATTCTCACCTCATATCCCTCTTTGGAAAACTACCTTTCCCCCTTTATGGACGCATGGCAATCCGGAGCCCAAGATCAGCTCCAGGGTCAGATAGCGAGCGCAAAAATCCCGCTTTCAAGGATGATTTCACCGCAGCTTTACTGGGTCATGACGGGGGATGATTTTACCCTTGACCTTAACAATCCGGAACACCCGAAAGTCCTCTGTGTGGGAAATAATCCGGACAGGCAGAATATCTACTCGGCCGCATTGGGACTGTACAATTCACGTATCGTAAAGTTAGTAAACAAAAAAGGACAGCTGAAATCTTCCATCATCATAGATGAATTGCCAACGATATATTTTCGAGGTATTGACAACCTGATAGCCACCGCCCGAAGCAACAAGGTGGCGGTGTGCCTCGGCTTCCAGGATTTCTCACAGCTGACCCGTGACTACGGTGAAAAAGAGGCGAAGGTGATCCAAAACACAGTCGGCAATATTTTCTCCGGGCAGGTGGTAGGCGAAACTGCAAAGAACCTTTCGGAGCGTTTCGGGAAGATACTCCAGCAGCGGCAGTCCATCTCCATCAACCGGCAGGACACATCCACCTCCATCAACACGCAGCTGGATTCCCTTATTCCCGCATCCAAAATCGCCAACCTCTCGCAGGGCACATTCGTGGGCAGCGTGGCGGACAACTTCGGGGAGGAAATCGAGCAGAAGATTTTCCATGCCCGTATCATCGTCGATAACGAGAAGGTTGCCGCAGAAACCAAAGCATACAAGAAGATACCTGTCATCAACGAGTTCAAGGATGCCTACGGCAACGACATCATGCAGCAGCAGATAGACCGCAACTATTCACGTATCAAGGCGGACGTGCTGCAAATAATTGAAGATGAAATGGAACGCATCAAGACCGATCCTGATTTACAGCACCTGATACCCAAAGAAGACAGCGACAAGAAGAAGGAATAGGATACCGCTGTTTTATTTCAGCCTGCAAAGTTCGTCCCGTGCCTTATGGATTGGGCAAGGCCGGGCCCTTCGGGTTTCGTGGAAAAATCATCCTCGCTGCGCTTGCGGTATTTTTCCCGAAAGCCTTGCACAATCCGGCACGGAACGGCGGGGCAGGCAAGAAATAAAATACCGGCTCGACGAGCCGCAGATGTCTAACTCAAAAACGAAAAATATGAGCAGAAGCAACTTCACACCTATGGGACGGTTCAATGAGATAATTGACCGTTACGGACTAAAACTGATGGAAGTGGGTATCAACCACTTGAGAATATTCTCCGGCAACCGGAAACTGTTCGACTACTATCCGTTACGGATGAAACTCTTCGATTACCGGCAGTGGAAACAGCTTACCTATCCCTCGCTGATTGACGGAACGGACAAGTGGGAAACAGAGCTTGACGGCATTATCAAAGAACTTATGGTATCACAGCAATAAACAGCAGGATTATGAATGGCAACAGCAGCAAGACGCTCGTTTGGGACAACATTCCCGAATGGGCGCTTTTTTCATTGGAGTACGGCATCCGGGAGGAACTGTTCTTACTCGATGAAGACAAGGAAATGATAACCAAGTTCATCGCCGAAAACTTCCCGGACGGCTACACCATGTCGGTGGATTGGGAGTCATACAAGGAATTTGACACCAATCCTGCTTTCGGGAAAGCGTGCAAGACCCACAAGGTCACTTTCATAACGGAATCATAACTAAAAATCAAACGACTATGGCAGATAACAGGAAACATACAAGGGTAGTGAACATCCGTAAGGAGGCATACGATGTGTATATCGGTCGTGCCGGTAAAGGGCAGGACGGGTATTTCGGTAATCCGTTCAGGCTGAAGCAGGACATGGACCGGGGCGGGACACTGGCCGGATTCCGCGAATATTTTTACAGGAGGCTGGTGAACGATGCGGAATACAGGCGCAGGGTTCATGAGTTGCAGGGAAAGACTCTGGGATGCTTCTGCAAACCGCATCCGTGTCATGGGGATATTATCAAGGAATACCTTGACAGGATGGCCGGGCGTGGCGAAGACATAGAGATCGGTACAATTTTCAACAAAGGCAAGGCATACCCGTCGCGTGAGATTACGACCGGCATGGAAACCTATACGGTATCGGTGGAGGAGCTGGGACATGAACTGGAAGATGACATGCGCAACCTTTTGGGCGAAGCTGTCGGACAGGACGATAATATTTGTTACTATTGCACCAACGAAGAACTATGCACGTTGACCGACAGGGAAATGGATAAGATTATATACGGATAGACAACAGACTGATATGGAAACACCTATTAAGGTAGTGTTCAGACGGTTCAAGGAAGGCGGGGTAATCGCTCTCTTTCCATATATACCGTGGAACGAATCCGAAAATACAATCACATCCTACATGCACGCGGGACAGCATGGCGCAGCCGATTACAAGGGAATCATCTCCGGGACACTGCCCGCGACGGAAAAAGAATACAGGAGCCTGCTGGTAGAACTGAAATCCATCGGATACGGCAATCTGCATGTATTGGAACGGGCTCATGCAAGACAGAAGTTTTTCTTATAATTCTACTAAAGCAGACCGGATGAATCTTTTGCCGTAGTCATGGAACCGTTCCACGGATGGAGCATACATATGTAAAAAAGTAAGACCATAAAAAGCACCATTTTTGTTTATTTGAGTGAGTAAAAATGGTGCTAATATCAACTACTGCTATAATTCACCAAACATTATATCCATATCTCGTTTCAAAACTTTATCTTCAAAATTCGCTAATATTTTATCTTTTACAATAATATGATTGATAAGATGTAACACAGTATCATAAGTGAGAGGGTATGCAAAGCCTTTTTCCATTACTAATTTCAATATTTTGGTTCTATTTGCACGATACAATAATTTTGCAGTTTTATTATTGTTTGACAAATATTTACAAAGTTCTTCTGACAAACCTTTATCAGCAAAACGAACTCTCATCTTATTGCGTAACATACTATTCCAAACTTTATTTTTATACTGGGAATATGAAAGTCTGTCAAATAATGTAAGCATTGACCATTCACTACTTTCCAAGGTAGCATAAATTCCGTTCAGAAGTCTGGATTCCTCTTTAAATTCATTCCACTCTTCTTTACATTTATAACGTAAATCATGTTCAACTTCGTGCCAACCTTCCGATAAAATAGTTCTGATTTGAACTTCATAAGTGTTATCAATTAAATCTTCATAACCAGTTTCTTTTATTGCCGCTTTCATATCTTGCTGAAGATTATTTGGAACACGCATAATTAAATTTAGTCTTTTGGGACAGAATTTATCAACTTCGGCTTCATCAACAGATTCACTGTCAAAATTGGACTGACTTTTTAGATAGTTGTGAACAAGTTCTACATCATCCGTAAAATACAAAGTAATACGAAGAGCCAATAAATCTTGCATCTTCTTGTTGACTTTACGATATTCTTCAGATTTTTTCTCAAGTTTATTTTTAATTGACATTTCTGACTTAGTACGATAAAACACATGGTACATTACGCCACATTTGTTCAAAACAGCCTCCAAATCTGTAACTATATCCCTCAAAACTTTATTTCCTGCACTCATACTTGTATGTTCTTATGATAATATGCAATACCTGATTTTGAAATGTGCGAATTATTCCCGTCAATCAGAATCATTCCTTTTTTCTTTAATAATTCAAAAGTTGCAAAAACGACATCCAAATTCTTTTCTCCAAATTCTTTTCTAAGGGTAGAGATATACCTCATTTTGGGAGATTTTCCATCAACTTTAAAATACTTGCTAAGTATTTCAATCTCTAGATCTATATCTTCTTGTTTCTGCAAAACAGAAGATGTCGTAACTTTTACCAAAGAAGATATAAAGCCAGTGTTATAGTCATCGCATCCATAACAATGAATATTGTTAGAACCAGAAGACAAATCACTATTCACATCACAATCAATAAATTTGCATCCTGTAAATGTAACATTGTAAAAAGCGTTTGCATCAAAAGTGCATCTCTCAAAAACAGAATCGACAAACGAAGTTTCTACAAACTTACATTCTTCACTAAGGATATTAATATCTTCAAAATGGAAAGAATTCAATCCTGCACATTTATAATTACCTGTTACTTTCTTTAAAAGAATGCAATCTGTGGTAACAGCCAAATACAAAGACATTTTATCTTTTATAACGGAAAACTTATCCCATAATTTTAATTTATCATCATTGGAAGAATATTTGTATGCGTAAATTGCCAGTTCGATTAGATGCTCAGGTATAGGGTTAAGTTTTTGCAAAAATGTGACAGGTTCTTTCTGAATTGATTTTCCGAGCAAATACCCAAAAATAAATTCATTGATAAAAGTTATAAAATCTTTATTCCCTGTTCTATCTAATAGGGCATGATTTGTAAGTGTGTCAGCAAGTTCATCCAAAGTTTGTTTTGTCGGTGTCAACTCTTTATAATACAAAAGACGAGACTTGTTATATTCTATAATCAGTTCTTTGACGAAACTTCTATTTTCACCAGTTATATCAAAATCAACAAAAGATTTGGCTAAATTTTCAAATATCTGCATTTGGTCTTCCCAACGAATAATAAGATTTTGCCTTTCTTTTTCTCGATTCAGTAGATATTCAAAATATTTATCCGTAATCGTTTCTGGATAAACCAATAAATCACTAAAATCCTCCTTGCTTATATTTCGTAAATAAGTTAGTAGAACAGGATTTGAAATATTATCCAAAGGAACATTCTTTCCAATGATTTCCTCATAACGTTCTGTTGAAAGCCATTGCTTAATATTGGGTTTCTCTAATTGAAATCTGATAACATCAAAGTTTCCATTGTAAGAATCAACCCAATCTCCAAATTCAGCACCTGCAAATATTGCAGTTTTTCTAGAGGTAAGAATAATCTTAGCTTCATCTGTCAACAAATCTCCTATGGTAGAAAGCATTGTTTCAACTTGCTCAAATTCATTCAATTGTCCAGCCTTTCCATTGTCTATGTTTTTGGACAGTAATTCGTCAAACCCATCAATAATAAGAGGGATTTTCCCTTTTTTTATATTGTAAACAACTAATTCCTGTTTAGCAGTCGTATCCTTCTCTTTGTCAATTTCAGACCAAAGAATATATTTAAACTGCTTTGCATCCCTATTTCTTGACAATTCTGTAAAAATGGGCTTTTGATATTCACTATTATCTAAAAATGATTTATATACTTCGTATGCTGTACAGGTCTTACCAAATCCAGCAGCTGCTTCTACCACTACAAGATGTGCCCCCTTTCTATTGATTGCTTCTTTAATTGCAGAAATGATATCTGAAGTTCCACTAACAGTATCTTCCGCACCTTCACTATATATAGAATATGGCATACTGATATACTGATACTTAATACCACAATTACAATAATGTTTTACTTGATTAGCAGCAAATTCTGTATATCTTCTATTTATATCATTTGCAGTAGTTTGTGTATTAAAGAACCCCTTAAATAAATAACTTTCTGCTTGTTCAATCGATTTGAACCTTTGTTGTTTTGCATGATATCCCAATTTGGAGTAACGATCAAGTATCGGAGTAGCATCAATATCATCGTCCATTATTTGGATTTCTGCTCCATGGTACATACCTTGATTCAGCAAATACACCCTATATGATGCGGTTCTTTCTTTTACATCATATCCGTACTCTTGGAAAAGGCAATCTAAATGATCCACGTTCATATAACCTATTATTTTGTCCTATCTGATAATATTATATTTATTTCCGCATTCGTTCTATCAATTTTTCCAAAACAAGTTCATAACCCAATCGTGGATTAAATTCTCTATCCGGACGGATAAGATTCTGAGTGTCACCTAAAAAATCAGGATCTAACATTTTTTCTTCCATATTGTTAATGAACTGTTTGTAAGTAGGTGGTTGTTGCACAACAAACGACATATAACGGTTGTAGCAACGTAATATTTCATTGATATCCACAACCGCTTCCGACAGTGCAACATACAAATCAAAAAGGTCGCGGCCTTTTTTTCTTTGATACAATGCTCTTAATTTTGTTCCCAGCAATTCATTCAAACGATATGTGGTTATCTCACATTTTCCTGAGAACCAGCTATTCTCCACCTCAAATGGAACTTTAACCAATCCCAATTCGTTGAAATGTTCAAAACAATTTATCTCTATTTTCAAACGTAAGGGGATTGTCGGGGGGATTTCCGACTCCATACGAAATAACATCGTGTTGTTATATCGCTTTTGTTTTGTAACCCTATCAGGCAAAAAACTTAAGACTTCACCTAGCTTGAACATGATTGGTTTTATCGGTCCCGGTGTGATTTGTACTAAATCAATATCTTCACTATATCTAGGCTGTGGCGACAGATATAATTTATGAAGTGCGGTTCCTCCTCTGAACGCAAGCTGTGAAGCAAGGAATTTATCACTGAAAATAGCGACTAATGCACGAGAGATAATAAGGTCTTGTTCTACTTGTGCATTATCATTCCAAGGAACAATCTTATTCCATTGGGTAATGGCTGTTCTGTTTATCATATTTCGTCTGTTTCTATTATCGAATTTATATAAACTTTCCAACGAGTATTCTTTTCTGCATTCTCATCAGTTTTGTGTGTACTAAGGGGAATATATCTAAAACGCTTGACATATGTCAATAATTCAGAATGTAACACTTCTGCAATCTCTTTCTGTTCTAAAATATCATCCAATATATATCCCAATCGTTGGATAGTAGCGATTGATGTATAGTTAAATAAGTTATCGGAAGCTTTACGAAAATCAAGTTTTTCTGCTAATTCATCCAAAATGGTCGCTGCCCTTGAGAGGCCACCGATATATTGTTCATAGTGTACAATATCAATGGCTGTCAATTCAGCATTTGAATAGTATATCACTCCTGTCTCAGAATTCTTGAACAATAAAAAATCAAATGGAATCTCCTTGCGATATCCCCAAACAAGCGAATTATTCTTTGATGAAGAGACGGAAGACTTTGGGAATACCGTCATTACAGAAAACTTCTGTGGCCGTTGATGAGCTGCACCCAAAATTTCTGCGGCATTCAATAAACAGATATAATATGGTTTATTCAGATACGACATCAATTGATCAATGTAATATATTGGAGGAACCATCCTTTTTGCTGCATACTGAGGAGGAATTATGACATAAAAGCCTTTATACACAGGACATAAGATGCCTTGTTTTGATAATCGGAATAATTCATTCTTGATGACTTGCTCCGAATAATCAGGAAATGTTTGCCTTACATCATCAACCGAAAAAGTTGGAAAGCCACCAATTTCCCTATCTCTAATCCATTCTCTTATTGTCATAGCGAGCGCTTTTAGTGCAAAGGTAATCAAAATCTGATTACTTCTGCACTTTTTTAGCGCACTTTTATCATCAAGGTGTCTTATTCCATATTCCTCTATAAAAATCCATCATAAGCACGCTTCGCTTGACAAGTCCCTTCAAGAAGATAACTCGGAGGACGATACCTTCCACGTTCGGGCCTCCAGTTTTCGGGCAAAAAATTCCCTGCGGTAATTTTTCACCCGAAAAAACGTTCCGGTATCGCCGTCCGAGTTGTGGAGACGGTCGGGACTTAGCAAGCGAAGCGACCTACGACGCATAGGACAAGATAAAAAACAATCTGACGGCGGTATTTTGCCGTGCTTGATGTCCCAATGGATTACGCTGTCAACACATCTCCCATACAAAATCTTCTTCCTGTCTTATAGAGCGGCACAAGGAAGCGGGGACTAAAGACAGCTCGCTCCCAACTCTGCATAATACAGTTTTCTCCTTGTCGGTTTCGTGCCGTTCCAGCCGTTTTCTACCGTTCCCTCTTTCCGGTCTGCTTTTTTCTTGTTTGGGGCTTACCTTTCGTGTGTTCCCGCTCTCTTCCTCCTATTGGATACAGTGCTTTTGCCATACTTTTTCCTTTGACTTTCCCGTTTTTCTGCCTCACGCTTTCCCTCCTGCGGTGAAACAGGATGACATCCGATGAAATAGATGGTGCAACATACTGAAACATAGTGATTTATCAAATTCGTGCCTATATATTTGCAGAGACAACAACAGTTATCAACGTTAAAAAATCAAAGTTATGGCAAAGAAAAACGTGAGGGACGAGCCCCTCAAACCGCAGGTCACCGAGAACGAGCAGATGAGTGACATCATCCTTATCCTCGACAAGATGGAGCTACTCCTCCAGGCGGTCAGCAAACTCGACAAGGACGGCAGGCACGAAACAGTGCCGGCGGACAGGAAGTACCGCAATTCCTTCCTCAAGATCGACCGCTACGCCAGCATGTTCGAGAATTTCCTGAAGAACTTCTGGAGTCAGTTCAAGGACCCGACACGTTTCGGCATCCTCTCCGTCAAGGAGAAAGCACTGGACGACCCGAAAGTGCGGCAGGCCATCGAAGACCTCGCTGCCGGAAAAAAGACAGACGCGGTGGAAGAATTCCTCAAGCAGTACGAGATTGTCCCCCGCGACAAGGAAAACCAAAGTATCAACCATCAAAATCAAGAAGAAATGGCAAAAGAAAATGAAACACAGCAGCAGGCCGCCCAAGGTGGAGGCACGCAGCAACAGCCCCAGTACCGCTACAACGAGTCCATGATCAACTGGGAACAGCTAAAGAACTTCGGGCTCTCCCGTGAGGAACTTCAGGAACGGGGGCTGCTCGACCAGATGCTCAGGGGCTACAAGACCAACCAGGTAGTGCCCATCAGCATGAACTTCGGCTCTGCCGTATTACGTACCGACGCGAGGCTCTCGTTCCAGCAGTCCCGGGCTGGAGACATCGTACTGGGCATCCACGGTATCCGGCAGAAACCCGACCTCGACCGTCCCTATTTCGGACACATCTTCTCTGACGAGGACAAGAAGAACCTGCTTGAGACGGGCAACATGGGGCGTGTCGTGGAGCTGAAGAACCGCAACGGCGAGTATGTCCCCTCTTTCGTCAGCATCGACAAGCTGACCAACGAGGTGGTGGCGATGAAAGCCGAGAATGTCTTCATTCCGCGTGAAATCAGCGGGGTGAAACTGACCGAACAGGAACAGAACGACCTGCGTGAAGGAAAGAAGATATTCATCGAAGGAATGACAGCCAGATCGGGCAATCCGTTCGACGCCCACATCCAGGTCAATGCCGAGCGCAGGGGCGTGGAGTTCATCTTCGAGAACGACAAACTCTTCAACCGGCAGTATCTGGGAGGCGTGGAACTGACCAAGAAACAGATCGATGATTTGAACGGGGGTAAGGCCATTTTCGTGGAGGGCATGAAGCGCAAGGATGGGGAACTGTTCTCCTCCTACGTGAAGCTTGACGAGGCGACAGGCCGCCCGTCCTACACCCGCTACAACCCCGACTCCCCTGAAGGCGCACGGGAAATCTACATCCCGAATGAAATCAACGGCGTGAAGGTCACTCCCGAGGAACAGCAGCAGCTCCGCGAGGGCAAGGTCATCTTCCTCAACAGCATGGTCAACCGCAGGGGTGAGGAGTTCTCCTCGTTCATCAAGGCAGACCTCGAAACGGGCCGTCTGAGCTACTCGCGCACCCCGGACGGTTTCGACCAGCGCGAGGAGTTCAAGATACCGGCCAAGGTATGGGACGTGGAGCTTACCCGCAAGCAGCGTGCCGACCTCCAAAGCGGCAAGGCGGTACTGGTCGAGGGCATCAAGGGGTATGACGGCAAGACCATCTCGCAGTACGTCAAGGCGAACTTCAACCAGGGACGGCTGGACTTCTACAACGAGAATCCCGACCGCAGACGCGACGCCTCGCAGCGCAACGTGGTGTCCGCCACACAAAGACAGGGAGAGGAAAACCGTCAATCCAGGGGCGCGGGCATAGCCTGAGGGTCAAAGCAAAACGAATGTTGAATCCAAAAAAATCAGAACATGGAAATGAACAAGGAAAACAACACGCCTTTCAAGGCGGAAGACGTGAACTGGGACGAGCTGGCCGCCATCGGCATCCTGAAGGACGAGCTGGAAATGGCCGGGGAGCTCGATACGCTGCTCAGCGGTAAGAAAACGAACGTGGTATCGCTCAGTCTGGTGCTGCTCGGCGTGGACGTGGTGATGGACGCCACGCTTCAGCTGGTACGCAAGGACGGTGACCCGCTGCTCGAAATCCTCGGCATCAAGCCCGTGGGAGAGTAACTCCACCTTTATAATTATGTAAACCGAATGTATAACCGCCGTTTCCCGTCCCTCCGCACGTCGGCAAGCGGGAAACGGCTTAATTCTTATCCGAATCATGATAGCAATCATAGCAGAAAAACCGAGTGTCGGTCAGGAGATAGCCCGTGTGGTCGGGGCTACAGAGAAAAGGGACGGCTACATAACAGGAAACGGCTACATGGTGACATGGGCGCTGGGACATCTGGTTTCGCTGGCATTGCCGGGGACATACGGCTACACGAGAACCACCGCCGAAGACCTTCCGATGATTCCCGAACCGTTCCGTCTTGTGGAACGGCAGATACGCACGGACAGGGGCATGGTGACGGACATCACCGCCGGCAGGCAGCTCAAGGTCATCGACGGGGTGTTCTCCGAATGTGACAGCATCATCGTGGCGACCGATGCCGGGCGCGATTATCCAAAGTAAAAGATTATCCAAAGCAATAACAACTATAAGTTTCCAATAA